>JACCDO010852859.1_pt1 | contig 15887 bp, 8 predicted proteins | sample 7446101 | NCBI WGS metagenome assembly JACCDO01 (sample SAMN15323440, study PRJNA562643) | freshwater metagenome | isolation source: river surface water | place: USA:Blue River Watershed | collected 2017-08-16
ATCATTATTTGATATTGTCCGAACTCCTGGTGTTGCTGCTGATATTTCACATTGTTGCACACCAGCAAAAACTATCGGATATACTGGAATGGAAGAAGTTGGTAAAGCATTAACTGGTGCAAAAGTTGTTGTTATCCCTGCTGGTGTTCCACGTAAACCAGGTATGACAAGAGATGATTTATTTAATACAAATGCATCAATTGTTAAAGGATTAGCAGAAGCTTGTGCTAAAAACTGTCCTGATGCTATGTTTTTAGTTATTAGTAATCCAGTAAATTCAACTGTTCCAATTTTTGCTGAAACTTTAAAGAAACATGGTGTCTATAACAAAAATAAATTATTTGGTGTTACTACATTAGATGTTGTCAGAGCCAATACTTTCGTTGCTGAAAACCAAAAGTTAGACCCACTTAAGACCAATGTAACCGTTATCGGTGGTCATGCTGGTACTACTATATTACCATTATTGTCACAAGTAAAGGGCGCTAAATTTTCTGAGGATGATCTTAAAGCACTTACTCATCGTATACAATTCGGTGGTGATGAAGTTGTAAAAGCTAAGGATGGTGCTGGAAGTGCCACTTTATCAATGGCTTATGCAGGTCAACGCTTTACTTCACGTTTATTAGCAGCAATGAAAGGTGAAAAAAATGTTATTGAATGTGCATTTGTTGAAAATAATTTAACCAAGGCACCATATTTCTCCACACCATTAAGATTAGGTCCAAAAGGTGTTGAAGAGATATTACCATATGGTAAATTATCTGCATCTGAACAAAAAGCATTAGATGACATGATGCCTGACCTTATTGCCCAAGCAAAGAAAGGTGTTGAATTTGCTAGTAAGTAAACGGATATATCATACGTAAGAAATTCTAATAGTGTGTAGTAACTAAATACAATAAAACAATATTGGCATTATATTATGCTTATTTAAATGGATTCTTCATCAAATAATTTTTCACGATCATTCCAATTTTTGGGATCATTAAACCATGAATTCCAAACGTTTTGATACAGCAATGGCCTGCATCCATCCGTGCCATCTTGACCAACATATTGATTTGCGAGCCCAAAATGTAATATCCGGCAGTCAAATAATAGACAGTCACCAGCTTTTAAATGAGGCCTTATTATTCGTTTACATAATTCTATATTTCCATTCTCTTCAACCATTATTTTGGTTGACATTTCAAGTTTATGCGACTCCACAACAAAAGCTGTTTGACCAATAGTATATGACAACTTTGATTCATCAACAGCAGGACAAAAGATATTGATATAATGAGGGGGTAATGATGTAGGTGTATGTACATATAAATGACTTGTATCAGCGTGTATTGTTTGATCAGCACAACCACTGAAGTTCATAACACAACCTAGTTCACCAATATTCAATGGAGGAGGGAAATCAGGTCCCAAACCTTCAAAATTCCATCGACCCCAATTACCTCTTGCACTATTTCCGCCTGGAGGATTCATGACTTCAGATAAAATATCACTTAATCCTTGATGATTCCGTAATGAATTTTCTTTAGCAAATAATTTCATTCTTTTACCGTTACGTAAATCACATCTTAATGCTTCTCTCATAGATAATTCATGGAAATTATCAATGGTTTGGTCTGGATTTAGGTTCAATAAATCAATATTCTTTTTTACTTTAAGTATATTAATTGCTTCTTGAATATCATCAACACAAGTAGCTCCCCATTTCAATACTTTTGATTTGTCATATAAACCAGGGAATATGGCAATACCGTATTTATTCAACGACTCAATTGCGCGTTTACTATTTGCATCACTAATTATACAGTTTACACGCTCATTATAGGTTAATGGAATACATACTTTTTCAACAAGTTCCCTTTCATGTGTAATGTTATGATGCGTCAAGTTTTCATCAACTTGTAAAATAGATTGAGCTGCATTGACGTTGATATCAACACATCTTAACTGAAGATAATGTATAAATCTGGTATTATCTCGTATAATTTGTAAGCATTTCCATTGAGATTCGAATGTATAATCATTACCGCTATTATCATCTAATATCAAATTGTTAATGTTTTCATGTTTATTAATATAAAACAGTAGCCCTCCGGCTACTAAATTTCTTTTAATTAACGATTTAGATGATGAAATATCAGTATCATTGATAACTAATACATCATATTGTTCTTTGTTATTTGTATCATTGTCTATATCATGAACAATTTCGAAATTACTGATAGAAAGTTTTGATTGCAGTAAATGTGTAAACTCAGTACAATTGGAAGAAATCGCTACCCTTCGGGGAAGAAACATATCATTTGGTACATCAAATACATGAGAATCATTAATGTTCATGTCTCGTCGCCATCTATCTTTCGGTGGTTCAATTCTTTTCTTCACATGCGACTTGACCTTCATCAGCTCGATGTATACTTGTTGCACACCTCCATCTGCCTCATCATCCGATCCAAAGAGGTCGTCCATCCTTTACCCTTCTTCTCTTCTTTCTTTTGTTGTTACGCTTTTTTGGCGACGCTAATTTTTTTGCGGGGATTAAGAAGGAAGAAGAGGGAAGAAGAAACTACTATCCAATTAGTTATAATTTACTTAAAATCTTGTTCCTACTATTGTTGCTTTTAAATATTGCAGCTAAATGATCAACAACTATCTCATTAGCGCATCCATAACCTAAAGTGATGCCACTTCCACCGTGACCATAACAATGTACAACCTTAATAGGTTTATTATTGATAGTAACATGCTCGCTATCTAATCGTAATGGAGTACGACCTGGACGTAATCCAGCCCAAATTGTTTCTATTTTTGCCTGAGTTAATGAAGGAAATACATCATATATATCATTTAGTATTTTTTGTGTATCCTCTAATGATGTAGTTGTATTCCAATCGCCTTTTTGTGCAGTACCACCAAGTACAACAGAATCAACATTTGGTATAATATAACTTGTACCAAAGAAGTAAACACTATTCATCCAGGGAGCTTTTACTCTAATAACTTGGCCACGAATTGGATACATTGAATTATCATTCAATAATGAATAAGCTCCTAGGCCAGTACAGTTAACTATTGCATCAATACTATTAAAATTTGCATGATTTGATGCTAGAACACTTGGAATATCATCTAATCGCTCTAATTTTTTTTGTATAAATTTTACCTTGTTCGTAGCTAATAAAATATCTGTTACATATTGTAAGTAGCTCTTCTGTTCAATGATTAATGTCCCAAATGTATATCCTTTACAAAATTTATCACTTAAATTCATTTTTTTAAGATCATTATTATCTAATTCTTGAAAATTAAACACAATATCACTCCATGATGGCACTGGAACATTTTCGTTTGCTTTCAGTAATTGATACGCTTGTAATAATTGAACTCCTGCTTTAGCACAATCGGCACTATGATATATGCTCAAAAAATGTTCAAATGCCTTTTTACCCCATTGATTTATCTTCTCATCGGGAGTTCCAGCGATTTGATATGGCTCCCATAATCCACCACTACCATATGATGTTGTTTGGTTTAAAAACGTGTCTGCTATAATTACAATACTCACGTTATCGTATTCTTCGACTATTCGCAATGCGGTGCTCAACCCGATTATCCCCGCGCCAATAACTACCACATTCTTACTCATCTTTGCACGATTATTCGTACCAAAACCGACTTTGGATCACTACGTCGCTGAATACGGGTGTGGAAAATATTTATGCATTGTATTGGATGCTGTTCTTGAAGTTAATATAGGTGCAATTCAAGTATTAGTTAATATTACATTGAAATTATTATTTTTTAAACTAGTTTTTATCATTTCTTTCCAATAGTATTGCTAAACTTGGTAGCCAGTGTTCCAATGAAATTAAAAGCACGATACTGTAGAGATGGACTGAATGGTCTAGCCTCTGGAAATGGAAGTGGTCGTCCAATAGCATATAAAGGACCAAATATTCCCCCTAAACCGCCAGAGTTGCCCCTTTCCTTATCCATTACATAACCACCAGTATATTTCACAACATTGCCCTCCTTATTAAATATTAAACTGATAGCTTGTGGTGGGCATTCAACCTCTTTCATTGTCGCTTTACCAAATGGTCCATCATTAGCGTGAGTGGCTCTGAATACAGCAGTAAACCATACTCTATTTGTCTGATATGGATCGACACGAAAATCATAGTATAAACCTTCATCAAAACCTGGGAACATTGTACCTAAACTGAATCCACCAACCGCATTAAGATACTCTGTCTTGGATAATGGACCAACAATAGGAAATTGAAATACAAAATCATCTGCAAGATCTTCATTTCGTTTTAAACCGATTCCTTTATCTACGACATCCTTACAACGTGCGATCAATTTATCTGGACTTATAGTAAATGGCTGTGATTTAATCATTTGCTGAGTGTCAAGTTCCCATTTATATTGTCTTGTACTTATCTTCTTTGTAACTTTTGTCTGATTTAATGGTTGTTTCGTCACAACAATTGCTGAGATATTACCGAGCAATATAACCAAAAAAATGAAACAAAGTAAAGCATAAGGTTCATTGACTAGAAAGTGATGAGCCATGGTAACTGATTAATTAACCTTTTTTTTGGTTTGGTGAACGCAACAATTACTACTCTAGGTATGCCAAGATTGGATACTGACTGAGTCACACGAAGAATTTTCTTTGATATACCGGTACTAAATTTCCGGTGTCGTCGACACCGTGTCGAAGAAATTCTTTGAAACTTAGTACTAGATCATAACTTTTAATAGTGTATAAAACTCTACTCGTGGTTGCGCAGCAACCCACTTTGATTCGGGATTAGATTTTTGTGTTGTTCAGCTAGTTTAATGTCTGCTCGCATCTGCAACATTGGTGCCACTAAAAATCATGTCAGGTCACTGAATGAAGCAATATAATCGACACCTTACAGAAAAATAGTGATGCTATAGTTGTTGGGTGAAGTTAATTATGCAATGATTTCTACACTTGCGATGGTATGTAACTGAAAATTAGTGTGACTCGTTTAATTATTAATCATTATTCATATCACATGTATGTATTTACATCATGACCAAGCGACTTCATTGTCCCTTATATTCGTAGTATTTTCAATTTTATTCATCACTGTTCCACCTTTTAAAAAGGTGTGGATTGTCACTTTCTCCATTTCCCGGAATTTCCAAATGTTTTCGGTATTGTATTGCCCTGAATAAGGTGGAATAATACTACTAATAAAGTGGTAATTGGGTACTCTGGAGACAAATACTGCAACAATGAACCCGTCAGATACGCAGGCGCTAGATGATTTCGTTTCCATATTGAAATTCATGACAATAAGCAGTATAGGTGCATCTAGTGGAAGTTATGATGAATGCAGTGATTGGTTGGTTGAGAAGCTTCATTCATATGGTATTAATAATGTGTTTATACTACCAGAATCTTTGCCGCATAAACCAATTGTGATTGCAGTAATTGAAGGAGATGATAAAAATTTACCTGCAATTTTATTAAATTCTCATTATGATGTTGTTCCTGTTGCAAATGAATACTGGACTGTTCCAGCATTTGAAGGGTTTATTAAAGATGGAAAAGTGTATGGACGAGGTACTCAAGATATGAAATGTGTTTGTGTGCAATATATTCATTCCTTAAAAAGATTATTAAATGATGGCTTTAAACCAAAACGAAATATATATTTGTCATTTGTTCCTGATGAGGAAATAGGTGGTTATGATGGAATGAAAGTATTATTGGAGTCTAATTGGTATGCAAGTATAAATATTGCTATTGCATTTGATGAAGGATTAGCTTCAGAAGATGATAATTATACAGTGTTTTATGCAGAGAGATTACCTTGGTGGGTAAAATATAAAGCTGAAGGTAATACCGGACATGCATCTCGATTTATTGAAAATACCGCCGTAGAACAAATTATTAGTGTGGCAAATAAAGCGTTAGCATATAGAAAAGAACAAAAGGATATATTACATGGTGGTGCTGACAGTAGTAATAGTAATGGTTGCTCTCATTGTGTTGCTAAAAAAAAAACATTAGGTGATGTAACTACATTAAATTTAACATCCCTTCATGCAAGTGTCACAGCTGGTAATGGTATTGATGTATTAAATGTTGTTCCTCCAATAGCTGAGGCTAGTTTTGATATTCGAATAAGTCCTCATGTTGATCCAAGTGAAGTGCACAGAATGTTAGATAGTTGGTGTCATGAAGTTAATTCAAATCTTACTAATTCGCCAAATTTAGGTGTTAAATGGGAATTTATAGGTGATCCCTTGAAAACACATAGTGTTACATCTGTAGACCCCAAAGATAATCAATGGTTTACCTTATTAACAGAAACCTTGGCTAAAAAAAATATTAAAATAAACACGCAAGTATTTCCCGCGGCCACAGATTCCAGATATCTTCGTGCACTTAATATTAAAGCCCTTGGATTTAGTCCAATACGTAATTCAAAAATAATGTTGCATGAAAATGATGAATATATTGATATTGATGTGTATCTCGAAGGAATTGATATATATTATGAGTTAATCAAGGTATTAGCATCCCAAAACGACGAAATATAATGTCAAAATGATGATTTATTTATAATAATTACAAGAAATTTATTTTTTTCTTTTTTGTTGTGCTTTAATAGCTCGTTGTTTATTACTATTCGCCCATGAATTATATGTTTCTGCATCGACTGACTCGGGATGATTCTGATTATCATCGTTATCATCACTAAGTAATGCACCAAAACTTTTAGATGATGATGATTTAATTGATTTTAAAAATGGTTGAATTTCTGTATCAGGAATGTCGTTACGGATGATACTGTTGGTCGTCGTGATTGTTTCCATATTAATTTTACGATTGGAATTGGAATATTTATTTAATTGATCTTTTAACTCGGATATTTCGATTAACATTTCAGTACGTTCTTCACATTCTCGTCGCACGCAATCTTTTAAATGATCAATTTCTTCTAATTTATCTTTTAGCAATTGCTGCGTTGCCTCGAGTGACGTGGTCAACGATTGTATTTGGTGATTATTATGACTGTTTACTTCATTTTCTTTACTGTTTATTGTATTATTTAATTTATTTATGGTGGTTTCTAGTGTTTTGATATGTTCCTTAAGCTTGTTAGTGCTATTCGTTGTATCAACTACGTCATTTCGTAAATTATTATTATCATTTTGTAATTCTTGTAATTCTTTCGTCATTTTTCCTTTATAAGAATCATACTCACTCATTAATTTATTATTTTTAGTGGTTTCATTATCTATTAAATTCTTGAATAAATTAATTTCTTTATTATATTTTTCTTTGTCTTGTTCATGCAGTGATTGAAGATATTTTATGTTGTTGGTTAGTTCATTGTTAATGATTGCTTGCTGATTATTTTCTAATAATAATTCATTTTTTGATAAACGTAATTTTTCAATTTCATCTTTTAATCCTTTTACTTCCAATGAATTTTCTTCTTCTAAATTTTTTACTTTTTCTTTTATTTGACGTAGTTGTTTACTCATGTCACTTTTATCATTACTGTAACATCCCAGTTCCTGTCGAAGGGATTGTTCTTTCGTGATTAGTGACGCCATATTCTCTTGCAGGATACTATTTTCGTTGAATAAACGGTCTTGTTGATCAGTTAGTACACGAATTTTTTCTAATAATTCATTATTTTTTATTTGTAATTGTGTTTTTTGATTCATTTCATTTGTTAAAATATTTTCACAAGCAATTCTTTCACTTTGTATTTCATCATTATTTTTACGTAGTGAAACTATTTGTTCTCGTAGTGTTTCAATGTCACTTGATTTCTCTTTGTGTATATTCAATTGTAATCTTAATTCTTCATTTTGATTATCTAATGCTTTACGATCTATTGTTGAAATATTTAATATTTTTTGTATATTTAATAATTCTTCCTGGTGTGCTTCCTCTTGATTTGCACATTTTTCTAATGATAAATAGTGTTCTTGCTTTAATTCATTGAATTTATTTGTTATATCCTCTAATTCACTTGTTTTCTTTTGTAATTCCTCGTGTAATGTTTTTGTTTTAATATTAGTTTTATCAACAGATTTTCCTAATGTAGCTAAACTAGCTAAAATTGTTCCTGCAAATTCCTGTGTGTTTTTTTGTAATGACTCTTTATAACTAGTTATTTCATTTTTAATTTCAATATTTATCATTTTCTCTAATCTTATATGACTATGATGATAATATTAGTATACTCTATGAATAAACATCCGAATAAATACTTACCTCGTGATTAATTGCATTTTCCCGACTAGTTTTTCGTTCTTTAATCTCTCATTAGTTAGTAATTGTAATGTTTCCTTGTATGTTTCTTCACTTATACAATCACTACTTGGTGTTGCCAACAATTTAGACATATCCCTTTCTTCTACCAGCAACTTGTTATCACGTTCCAAGTGAGCTATTTTGCGCTTTAACCGATCGGTTTCTTCCACCAAATCGGTGATTTCCATCTGCAAATGACCCAACATGATTCTATTTTTCTGTGTTTCGCCAAAACTTAACTGTCATCTAGGTGTGGAAATTATAGGTTATCAAAGAGAAGAGAAAAAAAATTAATTCATTATAGTAAACACATCTACATTTCCATGGCATCGTTGCCAGGAATAATGTTCATTTTTATTTCACTTATTTGATCACATCCTAAATATGAATCACTCATTAGATATAGCATTAAAGTATGTTCACCTGTTTCTTCCGGCACTACAAAGTCTAATTTAACATTTAATTTTCTTTGTAAAGCAATTCTTTTGATGGATAACAATGTATTCGATTTGCTATCACCAATAACTAACCAATATGATTCAATTTTTTTCATTGGATATCTAGGTGCAATCACAACTCCGTATTCAACATCATCATCCTCCTCCTCATCAATACCTTCGCGTTGTAATGATATCATAACAGTGACACTATCACCAACTTGTACGGGATCATTATTAAAACTTGTTTGATAATTTAATTCAATGGATGGATAAGAATTACAAAATGTAGCGATATCAGATACTTGATCTTTATTCATATTCTTTAAAATATCACTGCGCACGTCATCCTCTAGTTCAATAACATCATAAACGGTTTCTATTGCACCATTTGGATGGTTATTACAATAATTAATAATTTCCTGATTAAAATGAGGAATTTGTAATAATACCGAGTCTTTATCCCACATTCCTTGTACAATCATTTGTGATAATTCCATTGCCGCCAATGCAGGCTTCAACCAACCTTGTGATGAGATCACATCCACAATCGCTTGTAATAACTTAATGGAAGGACCTAATATTATTTTTAAATCTAATGCTAAGTCAATAGGAAGTATTTTACGTGCAAAATATTGTTGCAGTAATAAATTAACTTTCGTTGCAGGATCTTCAAACTTAGAATTATCTTGTATAGCTAGTTGTACATGTTTCGCCATATGTTGCAGTTGATTCTTTTCACCTTGACGAATAATTATATGATTATATTCGGTTGCAGCTGATATGATATCTATTAATCCTTTAATTTTTGTTTTGGCGGTTATGCTTGATGCAAATAACTCTATTGTCGTGTATTGAATGTAGTAATAGCTAGCTATCATACCCAGATTTAATGATACCAAATCAAAATCATTTTCCACAAGTACGCACTTTGATTCAGCTAAATCATCAATAATTTTTTCAACTAAATCAGATAAATAGTCAGATAAATGACGATGAGATGTTCCTTGGAGACCGTAATAATTAGGATTTTGTGATAATCGACGAAAGAATAATGTCCATGACATATAATCCACACTATTTTCTTTATTTTCTATAACTTTTGCAACAATTTCTGCACATAAATGATCGTGTAAACAATGATTTAAATGTGATTCAATTGGAAGTGGATCGTATAAAATCTTTTTTAAATAATCTTTTTTGGATGTATGACATAGTATGACACACTTACCAGTGGTATCATGTAATGGTCGGGATGCTAATCCAACCATTTGCATAATATCAGTAACACTATAATTAACATAACGTTGCTCTTGACCGTCATAGTATTCCGTATCCATCACCACAACAAGATGAGCACCAACTGGTATACTCCAGCAAAGGTTATATGAGCATACAAGTACATTTATTATTCCATCACGATACAATGATTCAACACGTTCATAATCACTTTTATGTAAACCAGGATGTAAAAATCCTACACCTTTTGCTAATGTTTGTGCTAAAGCAGCATCTTTGATGCTACCAAGAACATCTGTCATATTCGCTATGTCCGTCATTAAAAAACGGTTAGGATTATCACCAATAGCAACGTATGATATAATATCAATAGCCGTTAATTGTGTTTGTTTGCGTGATGAAACAAATATAAGAACCGGTTTATTAGGTGAATGAGTGAGTATAGCATTATATACTGGCTTCGCCATGGTTAGTAATCTACCTCCAGCATGTGGATTATCATAACCTTGTAAATAAATTTCTAATGGTATTGGTCTTGCATCAGGTGCAAAATTATAAATAAATTGCGATGATACTCCCATCCAATCACCCACATCTTTACCATTCGCCAACGAATATGATAACCCAATGATACGAATAGGACGTTCTAATATTGCAGCAATTTTACGTATTCTTGATACAACAACTTCCAGAACAGGTCCGTTGGTACTGCCAACTAGATGTAACTCATCAATAAGGTACAAGGAAATGGCATGAATATGTTTTCTTTGACGCCATCGGCGACTGATCGAGTCCCAATCGTTTGCATTGGCAAATATTAGGTTACCGTTTTCTATTAATTTCAAGTCGATGGTCGTGTCGCCAGTCAATTTCACCATATTAATATTCAAAAAACGGAATCGTTGCGACCAATAAGCGTACATTTTCTCCACAATTTCAACTTTTGGTGCAATATAAACACATTTACTATGAATATTGGTGGCAAATAATTTGATTAATGCAATTTCTGCACATACCGTTTTCCCTGAACCAGTTGGAGCACATATTAATACACTTTCATCACTATCCGATAATGCATGATACGTTTGTGTTTGTATCGGATTGAAGTATTTTATACCAGGATAAAGCTTTGCTTGTAGCACTTCATTATCAAGTACACTCACGGGTAATGGTTGTAAATCTAATAACTCTGTTGATGGTGGAAATTTTGAAGGTAATAATAAATTTTTGAATGATATGGTGGTAATAACTTCTGAATGAAGCCATCTATCCGAGATAATTTTCACAAAATATTGTGGTGGAAATGGTTCAATCATAGGAATGGTGAAGCTAACATGATGTTCGTGTTCAATTAAACTACTTTTTAAGATAAATGATTCATAATGTAACAAACGTTCACCGTCGTTATCTTCCACCATAATCCAAAACATTTGACTAGAATCATGAACGGCTATATCATATTGAAAATCAGCTAGAATAGCCAAATCAATTTTTAATAATGAGCGGGTAATAGGTAGGATATGGCTGGTTACGACCAGCTTGGGTACCATGTGAACGTACTTATATATTGATTTACCTAATTTTGGCATTTTAACCATTTCACCAAAATCTGTAGCCGTTAAATCATTGTATTTATCCCAAATTATATCACTATTTTTTTCTAATTTACGGATAACAATCTCTGGAATACCTTGAAATTGTCGTAATGGTGACTGGGACAACCTGCCATAGATAAAAGGTGAGTGAGTGATATATTAATTGCATAGAAATGACTCCTTACCATATTTTTCTCTCCACCATTTTACAAATATTCAATATTTTACATGCTAAACACGACCAATTTTTTTTAAATGCAATTTCAACAAGACCTCTCATAAGACGACAAGCTGATTGCTGAATGTACGTCATATCCGCTAACAATGCAAATCCATCAAGTTTTAAACGTGAAATATATGCTTGCAGTAACACGTTTATCTTGGCGGAAGGTTCTTCTATTGATTCTTTGATTGGTATTGGTACTCTTGTTACTAATTTGGTTAATTCTAATTTTTCTTCTTCACGTACGTTAATATTTTTAAACTCACCAGATAATGCAAATAATCGAAAGATTTCTATGTCATTCATGGATGGTTTTAGATACTCATTAAACGTATTCATGGTGGTATGACTTATGTAATAGTACGATGCAACACGACCAAGTGTCGTTACTTGGAAATTATTTGCTTTACGATCGTACTTGATAAGATTGTGTTTATCTAGTAGTAAGGCAGCAGAATGTACCAAATCTATTCGTCGTTGCAGTAAATTAGGATCTTTATGGATATCGTCATCACTTATACCATATAATTGATGATTTTTTAACATACGCACGTACAAATAACTATATCCCAACCAAGACGCTGCTTCTTTCAATGACGTCACAGTGCCTAATACGATTTCTGCATTCAATAAATCGGGTAATTTCTTAATTAACTGCGATTCAATAGGCAATTGTTGATTCATTAATGACAAATAATATTGTAATTCAGAATGATTTGTTATAATAATACCTTCACCTTCCGAATCTAAACCGTAACGACCAGCACGACCCATCATTTGCATAATATCTAGAGGTGATAATTCTACCCATCTGCCTTGTTCAGGTGAATACATTTGTGTCCCTTTCAGGATAACAGTATGACATGGTAAATTAACACCCCATGCTAATGTAGCTGTTGATACTAAAACTTGGATATGTTTATCTGCAAATAAATCCTCAACTAATGCTCGATCACTTTTTACCATACCTGCATTATGAATAGCAAAACCGTATGGCAATAGGTCTTTCAAATCATTATTCTTCACACTATTACTTTCCTCTCTTAAAATCTCTTTAGATGCACTATTATCTTGTACAAATAATTGTAATGTTTCATTTTCCACAGCCATATCACGAAGTGCTTTCGCTGTTTTCACTGTTTCAGCTCTTGAATGTGTAAAAATTAAAATTTGATTCTTACCCGCTTGTTGCAATACCTTTTCATAACATATTTCATTCATTAATTGAAATCGTTTTAATGCTTTCTTCTCAGTTACTCCAATATATTGTTGTTGTAACGGTACAGGACGAAATGATGAATCAAAAAAGAATAAACCTTTACTTGGTTCAACACGTAAGAAGGTTGCTACATCCTCATAATTTGGTAATGTAGCCGATAAACCAACTAATCGAATCATTTCTTGTGTGGTTTCAATTTGTCTTATTGTTCTAGCAACCAGTGATTCTAACACAGCACCACGTTCATCATGTAACAAATGAATTTCATCAATTATCATTAAACGAACTAGTTGAGTGTATGTTCTTTCTCCAGATTTACGTGTAATAATATCCCATTTTTCTGGTGTGGTTACTATAACTTGAGTGTCTTTAATCTGTTGATGAGTTAAACTTTGATCACCAGATAACTCACGAACGTTAATACCAAATGGTGCTAGTTTCTTACCAAAACTAAGAACACATTCTTGAACTAATGCTTTCATAGGTGCAATATAAACAATTTTAAATGCATTTAGATCAACTGTACCATCATCACGTAGGTGCTGACCAATTTGATTCAACATACATAATAATGCCACATTTGTTTTACCAGCACCAGTAGGAGCGCATAATAATATATTATCTGATGAATATAATGCCGATGATACCATTTTAGATTGAATACGATTTAAACTTTTGATACCAGGGAATGCAGCATGAGCCCATGTAGGTAATTCACTAATTTCGGTTAATCTTTCATTTGATGGTATGATAGGACGCACAGCAGGTACATGAACCTCTTCATAACCTTTCTTTTGTACACGCCAACTTTTTTCAGGTAATTCACACCGTTGATTTGTCATTAAATGTCCACCTTGAGTAAACGCAAGACTCTCTAAATCAATGACTTTATCCTTGCTTTTGACATCATTAACCGGTTTATTGGCATAGAAGTCATCATCATCATTGGCAATACTCTCTTTGTTCAAGGCTCTTGCCTCTTTTCTAGCTTTAATAGCGAATTCACCAACTCTATCTTTAGCCCAAGTTTCAGCAGATGCTTTTTCTGACAATTGTTGGAATATATAAGGTCCATTATGATCAACATCTTCCAACATTTCCTTTTCAATTTGCTGTCGTTCGTCATCACTTTGGGCTTGCTTATACCGAGTACAATAATAGATTTTCGCACGATTTTTTAATAAAATTTTTATAAAATCAAATTTATCAAAATCAAGTAAAATTACTAAGTTGTTTTCACACAATCTTTCATCTGCATTCTGTAAAATACTGAGTGTTTCTTCAGCAATTTTGGATGATACATTAGCATCAGTGTAATATTTTGATAACTGACGTTGTAACCAATGAGCGTCGATATCAGTGACACGGATAGATCCATCATTATTACTATCATCATTACCATCAAAATCTTGATCGTCACCTTTTAACATACCACTTCCTTGTGCTTCATCGCCATCTTCTTCGTCATCACTATCGTCTCCACCAGCACCAGCAATTTGACGTATATCATCATCATCGTCATCATCAAATATAACAGCAACTCCTAAATTTTCATCCATTTCCATTTTACCATCAACAGGATCATCTGTTACACCATTAATATTAAAATCATTAATAGTTTTACTTAAATTAACAAGTTTATGAAACAGTTCAGATGGAATAACTGATAAAATCTTATTTACTTCTTTATGTTTCTCAAAATCCTTAATATTGTTATCTTTTAATATACTTAATACCTCTTCTGCTGCACCATGCAATACATCTTGAGGTTGATCACCAAGTAATGTTTGCACTGAATTTAATATTTCTTCATAAGCAATTTTAGATTCCTTCGTTTTTGGTTGATATGCATATGAATCATCATTATAATATAATACTGATCCCTTCTTAGAAGTGGCAGCTATATGCTCACCAGTACGCATTCTCTTCGAACTGTTATCTCCTAATTTATCAACTAATTCTTTCTTTTTTCTATCATTTTCTCTTCCACTCGAAGAATTAACTATCCGATCACCCATTCTGTATTTATCAATTTTGCCATGCAGTGTTTCAACTTCGCCTTTTCCTTCATCTTGAAACCTTCTGGAGTCCCTGTCGGATGCCAGAACCAGGTTGGAATTCGCCTGGTAAGAGTAATCCGCCATCTCTTAGTATGCTGCTGTATTGTGTGTGGTCTCGTGATACTGGTATGGCCGGGCCTGGTCCGATATCCAACTAGTAGTGTTGATCAAAGAATAACGATTTAAGATTACGAAATAGAGAAAGATTAACTGGTTGAAAGGCAGATTCAATTATATTCTCATATGCCTTACTATTATTGAGCTTCAAATGAAAAAAATCCAGTTGTGAAAATTACCGATCTATTCCTAGAGAGATATTAGTGCACAGTAGCTCCTTAGTTATTATACTCATCAGGTATCGTTTGCTGCATTATGCTGTTAAAATTGATTTGATTTTATCCAAATAATAGGCCGCAGACCCGGTCTCAACTCGCGAAGAAGTCGAAGAAAAACCAAGACCACAAACAAACAACTTAAAAAGCTAACTAATACCAGTTAGTTGCGGAGATGGCGAAAGAATCGAGTGACCCAAACGAGACTCAGGGTGGAATGGATAGCGAAAATGCAATTATGTCCAAATTACGCTCATTAGCAGCAGAGAAAATGGTGGTGGAAGAGGAATTAAAACCAGTTAAAGATAAAGTGTTTCTTGGATTTCAAGGAATATTAGAATTTGCATTATTAGATATTGTTACAAAAAACTATAGTAATGCCTTAATTACATATCGTTGCGAGGGTAATGACGACATTGTCGACAAGAAAATTGGGGATTTAATTAAATTTGA
>JACCDO010298137.1_pt1 | contig 15881 bp, 10 predicted proteins | sample 7446101 | NCBI WGS metagenome assembly JACCDO01 (sample SAMN15323440, study PRJNA562643) | freshwater metagenome | isolation source: river surface water | place: USA:Blue River Watershed | collected 2017-08-16
CAATTGGCTTTCTAGACCCAGATATCATTGAATATGGAGTAATTGAATCACTAAACTGTCTATCAACTAATTTAAATTGATCTACACCAACTGTAGATTTGAATGTTAAATTTTTAGCAATATTGTAAGTAACACTAAGTGCAATATTTCCAACAGCTGTTGACTTTCTTCTATATTCAGCATCAGCAAGTGTAATTGGATTAATCAAGTTAAGACCGTTACCAACGTTGGGATCAGCTAAAGGATCTGGATCGTCTAAATCTTGATTGCTTGATAAGAAAGGACGATATTTAACAGCATTACGAAGTCTTGAAAAAGAAGAACCTTGTTCCGAAGATACACCTGCTCCATTTACTTCAGTTTGTGTGTAACGTGTTGTTAATGCGAGTTTTAACTTATTGCTAAATTTATAGTCGGCACTTAGATTTAATAAATCTCTTTTATAGGTTGAATTTCTAATAACTGCCTTGTCATCGTTTCGAGTGTAACCAAAACTATACGTTAGCTTTTTTACACCGCCAGACGCAGTAATATTATGCGTTTGCGCTACACCAGTTCGGCCCATCACTTCTTCTTGCCAATCAACCACGCCCACATTGTTATAATTTTTTAAAGTATCCCAAGTAGTGCCAAAATTTCTAATAAAACTTAAACTATCGGTACTAGAACCTCTAGATCTTTCTGATTGATATAACACATAGTCTGAAGGCGTTAAAACACCTAGCTTTTTTGCTAATTGCTTCACACCAACAAATCCATTATAGCTTACTTGTAATTTTCCAGGCTTACCGCGCTTGGTTGTAATAACAATAACACCATTTGCACCACGAGCTCCATAAATTGCGGTAGCAGCAGCGTCTTTTAAAACGTCAATGTTTTGGATATTTTGAGGAGCAATAGCAGATAATCCATTTTCTACTTGAACACCATCTACAATGTAAAGTGGAGAGTTGTCACCAGTAATGGACATTCCACCTCTTACTCTAACTCTAACATCAGCATCAGGAGAACCTTCGGCAGTTGTTGCAGTAACACCCGCTAAGCGACCATTTAATGCTTCTGCGGCAGAGTTCACAGGAATGTCTTTTAAATCTTTTGCACTAACACTAGCAATAGATGCTAATACATTTTTACGCTTTACGGTTTGATATCCAATTACAACTACTTCTTCTGTTTCAGAAGCTGCAGAAACAAGTGATACGTTGATAGTTGATTTGTTATTGACAGCAATGGTTTGATCGGTGTAGCCAACGTAAGAAAACGTTAAACTGCTTTTACCATCTTGTAATACAATTTTAAATTGTCCGTTTTTATCGGTAACGGTTCCTGCTTCTTTACCACCTTTTACAGTAACACTTACACCTTCTAAAGGAAGGTCGTTAGAGGTAACTTTACCTTTAACTTCAAGTTTACCAGATTGTGCAAAGGAAAGATTGGGATGTAAACTAAGTAACCCTACCAATAATAACAGGTACAGGCATACACTTTTCATACGCATACGTAATTGAATTTAGCAATCATTAAAATATTAAAAATCGTAGCTCAATGCTACACCCATCTACACAATCTTTACGCCAAAACCGATTATTTTTCTACGCAATCGTTCCCGGTAAAAATGGATGTGAGGGGCGTTTATAGGGGTAGTATCCGAATATTTCTAAATCGAACCACGTCACCATGGCCCAAAAAGCCAATATGGCCTGAGGTTCGCTTTAATCCGGGGTGCTGGTTATGGTCCATAGTGCCACTTATAGAAGCCTCCTTAATATCAGTATCCGTGATGGTTTCGCCATTTAAAACGACCTTAACGCGGGTGCCTTTTACAACAACAACTTCCTCGTTCCACTCACCAATAGGCCTCAAATACCCCCTTCTAGCCGGCGCAACTCCATAAATCGAGCCGTGGTACTGATATGGCTTTAAGTTCTTATAGATTTCTGCCTCATTGTCCAGAATTTGGAGCTCCATCCCTATATAAGCAGCATCGCCCTCAAGTGGGGCTCTGATCCCTAAACCATTATTGGCTCCAGGGGTTAACTGGAACTCAAAACGGAATTCAAAATCGGCATATTCGTTTTTGGTATATAAATTACCACCCCCTGCACTTTTGGGGTTCACCATAATAGCGCCATCTTGCAATAAATATCCAGCCTTATTGCCTACCCACTGATCTAGGTTTGTGCCGTCAAATAACATCGTAAAGCCCTGCTGCTTTTCTGGTTCACTAAGTGAAATGGGTGCTTCAGAAGGCAGCTCTCTGAGGTAGATATTACGGTAAGCAACATAAGTGCCGTGCGCCTGTAATTCAATTTGTTCTTTAATGAAAATCGGGAGTGTACGATCCCAATAATTTTCTAACACCACTTTATCCGTAACGAGTATACCGTTTAAATAAACAGTAACCACTGCACCACGCATGATAATATGAAACGTATTCCAACTGCCAATTTTATTATCGGCTACTACGAGTGGATTGCGCTGGTTTTTTTGATTGTTGTAAAGTGCACCAGAACCAACCTGTGCGCCTACTTCACGTCTACTTGTATCCCAAATTTGCACTTGTGGTGTTCCGCGTAAATAAATACCCGCATCTCCTTTTTCGGTGATTTTCCAATCCACAAAAAGCTCAAAATCACCATATTGTTTTTGCGTACATAAATTATCACCATGGCCTGTAAAAACAAGTAGTCCATCTTTCACCACCCAGTCAGATTTTATTTTTTCATCTGCTTTTGACTGCGCATCCATTAATTGTTGTGCACTCATTTTTGAGCGCGCAATAGGATTTGCAACAAGACCTTTCCATCCCGTTAAATCTTTTCCATTAAATAAATTTTCAAAGCCATAATCGTAAGGCATAGCTTTAATATGGTATGCCAATTGACTAGCAATAATAGCACTATCCTCACCGCGTAATAACGAAAGTGCTCTTTGTAAAACAGGCCTTACCATGGGACCTTTAAAATCTGGATTAGCGAGTGCAAGTTTAGCAACAACAAGTGCTGCATCAGATTGTAGCGCAGCAGTATCTAAATATTTAGCGGCAAACATAAGCGCACCTAGTTTATTTACTTTGCCCGTTTCAATAATAATATTTTTTTGCGCCGTTGGGCTTTTTGCCATTTCCATTAGATCTTGCAAATCAAGTAATCGCTGCACTGGATTTACTGTTTTGGCTGGCGTTAACGAAACTGCCTGCACAGAAGGTAAAACAGATTTGGAATGTTTGAGTGCCGCGTCAATAGCAAGCTTTGATGCCGCTGAAGCTCTTACCATTGCAGCTTCAAGCGCTGCAATTGATTTTTTTGAACCGATGGTAGCAAGAGACATAGCCGCCACATCAGCAAATGTTGGAACCTCGATATAACTTGCAATTGTCTTAACCGCTTTATCAGATCCTAAATAACCAAGTCTTTCAATTAAATAAGAACGCACTAAAATATTTTTTTCTTGCACATCTTTTAATTGCCCCAATGCACCGATTACAACATTAGCTGCCTTATTGGCCAAGTCTTTATCCGTGGCAGCTGCATGCAAATAAGCATCAAGTTCATACATCGCTTTTACGTGGGGTGCATTGGCGCCAGCCTCCGTATTTTTAAACGTATCAAAAAAGCTTTCCCATGCTACACTGTTCCATGATTGCATTTTTGAAACAGTAGCTGCAACTGAAGCTGCATTACCTTGTGCAAATGAATGACCAGTATTCACTAAAAAAATTGCTGCTATAATAAAAGCTGAAAATATTTTTTTCATGGTTTTAAATTTGTCGATAATAAAAAAACTAGATGCCATACGGTGCGCGCATTGGCGGGTTGATCATTTTATTGGCTTCATCATCATTAATAAACACTTGTGCTTCTGGATCAAAATTTAATGTGCGCCCTAATTGCAACGCAATTTTACCCAGGTTAATAATGGTACAAGACCTATGCCCATTGGATTCATTCAGCGCAAATGGTGTTCTATATTTTACAGATTCTAAAAAATCTGTAACCTGTGGTGCAGGATCTGGCAGTAACGCTAACTTTTCTTTTAAATTAGGTATAGTAGATTTGAAGCCTGCAAATAATTTACCTTCTGGTCCTTCTATGTAAGCAACCGATTCGTCTTTGGCTTCACCATCTAAAATAATTTTACAGCCATCGGCATAGGTATAAATGATTTTTCTGAAGGTACCGCAAGCATCAGGATGTTGCTGATCGGCGTCTACTTCTACTTTAACAGGACTCGTATGGTCTTTGCCTAAAAAATATTGAATAGGATCTAAATAATGTTGGCCCATGTCTCCAAGTCCACCACCATCGTAATCCCAATAACCTCTAAATGTTCCGTGCACGCGGTGTGCGTTGTAGGGTTTGTATGGCGCAGGTCCTAACCATCTGTCATAATCAAGCGTTGCAGGAACTGACTGCGCTTCAAGTCCTGTTTTACCAATCCAATAAAATTTCCAATCAAACCCAGTGTGCTTACTCACGGTTACTGTTAATGGCCAACCAAGCATCCCCGACTCTACTAATTTTTTTATGGGCTTCACCGTTGTTTTCATGCCATAAAATTCATCTTGAAATCTAAACCAAGTATTAAGCCTGAACATTCGTCCGTGCTGCTTTACTGCTTCCACCACACGCTTACCTTCTCCAATGGTTCGGGTCATTGGCTTTTCACACCAAATATCTTTACCTGCTTTTGCAGCTTCAATAGACATTATTCCATGCCAGTGTGGAGGCGTAGCAATATGCACAATATCAACTTCGGGCATTGCAATGAGTTCATGATAATCTGCAAAAGTTTTTACACCAGCACCTACCATTTTAGCCGCTGCCGCTAGATGTGTTTGATCAACATCACATAGCGCTACTACTCTAGTGCCTCCAAGGCCTATATGGCCTCTACCCATACCGCCTACACCAATAATACCTTTGGTTAATTGATCGCTAGGTGCAATAAAGCCTCGTCCTAAAACATGCCTAGGAACGATACTAATCCCTGCTGCAAATACTGCGGTGTTTTGTAAAAACTTACGTCTTGAATTGGATTGTGACATGGCAAAAATCTTAATGTGCTTAAAGATATAAAAGTAAGCCTACACTATAAAGACAGTTATTAGCTAATTTTACCCATAAATACGCCGGTATTATGAAAAACGCAAACCCAGTTAGCCTGCAGCAAATCAAAGACACGCACATGTCTTCTAGAAATGCAAATATTAGACATAAAGAAAAGCTTTCAAAACTTGACAAAGTGGCGCTTTGGATTACCACTAAAGTTGGGTCGATGGGATTTTTTATGGTTATTTTTTTATGGACAGCAACTTGGTTAAGTTGGAATACTTTAGCACCTGTTCATCTAAGATTTGATCCATTCCCAGCTTTCGTGTTGTGGTTATTTATTTCAAATATGATTCAAATATTTTTGATGCCGCTTATTATGGTAGGGCAAAATTTACAATCGAGGCATTCGGAAATTAGAGCAGAAGAAGATTACCTAATCAACAAAAAAGCAGAATTAGAAATTGAAACCATCCTAACACATTTAGAAAATCAAGATAAATTGATCCTTCAAATTTTATCGAAAATGGAAAAAGAAGAAAAAAAATAAATTAGTTCCCTGTAATAAATTTATTCACGCGCATCCAGGCGGCCACTTTTTCAAACCAAGCATCGGAGGTTGTTGCATTATTAAGTCCAAAACCGTGACCTCCATTTTGATAAATATGCATTTCGGCGTTTACCTTATTTTTTATAAGTGCTTGATAAAAACGAATGCTATTTTCTACAGGAACCGATTTATCGTCAGAAGCATGTACTAAAAAAGTGGGAGGCGTTTGAGCCGTTACCTGCATATCAGATGAAAATAAATTAAGCTTAGCAGCAGAAGGTTTTTTGCCGAGTAAATTATCTCTAGAACCCTTGTGGCATATGGCCGAATCCATACTAATAACAGGATAACCTAAAATAGCAAAATCGGGTCTTAAGCTAGTATTACTAGCGTTTTCAATGTATGATTCAGAAAACTTTGTAATACCCGTACTCACCAAATGTCCACCTGCCGAAAATCCAATCACTCCAAGCATAGTAGGGTTGATATCAAAGCCTGCAGCCCTATCTCTCACGATTTTTATAGTCTGTTGCAAATCTTGTAATGGCACTATTTCTTTATTTGTCATGCAACTATCAAAAGGTAAGCGGTACTTTAATACAAATACAGTAATACCTATTTTATTAAAAGCTTCTGCTACTTCAGTGCCTTCATGTCCAGTAGCAAGTCTTGCATAACCACCCCCAGGACATACAATAATTGCTGTTTTGTTGGCATCCTGCTTTGCTGGGTTAAATACCGTAACGGTAGGACTCGTAACATTTGCAATAACAATTTTACCGTTGGCATTTTTGCTAACCGCTTCTTCTTTATTACATGGAAGGGCATTGGGTACAGGGCCTTCGTATATAGAAAACTCCTGTTGAGCAAAAAGAACGGTAGTTGCTGTCATAAAAACGATGGTTAAAAAATATTTTAATGGCATCAGATTTTAATTTTTTCAATTTTTCCACTGAAGATAAATAAAACAGCAATGCCAAGCGGCACTAGAGTTGCTGCTAATATAAAAAAAGGTGTGTAAGAAGTTTTAGTAAGCGCTGGAACCATCCAAGTGGTAGCAAGCACACCCATATTTGCAGCAAAACCACCGAGCCCTGATAGTGTACCCACCGCTTTTCCTGATAAATAATCGGAAGGCATGGTTTGAATAGTACCAATTATAATTTGAAATCCAAAGAGCGCAAAAAAGATAGCAACCATTGCGTAAGATGGATTATTGAGTACAATAATTGTTAGCAATGAAGGGAACATAAATAAACCACCTAGTAGAATATTAAATTTTCTGGTTTTGGTAACCGTCCAACCCTTATTTAGAAATTGACTTGATAACCACCCCCCACCAATGCCACCAATCATAGCACCCACATAAGGGAACCATGCAAATGCACCAATGGCTTTAATATCAAAATGAAATTTATCCGATAAATAAAGTGGCAGCCAAATCACAAAAAGCCACCAGATAGGATCGAGTAAAAAGCGGGACAATAATATACTCCAACTTTGTCTCAATTGTAACACTTGCTTAAATGAAAGTCCTTTATCTAAAGGATCCGCAGGTTGCTGACCATCTAAAATATATTGACGCTCCTCTTCTGTCAACCAAGGATGCGCATCCGGTGTTTTTTTATTGATCCATAACCAAGGTATCAGCCACAATAAACCCACAACACCAATTAAAATAAATGTAGTTTGCCATCCAATTAATCCATATAAGAAAGCAATAAGTGGTGCCGAAATAATACTCCCAATAGAAGCGCCTGCATTAAAAATACCTTGTGCTAGTGCACGCTCTTTTACCGGAAACCATTCGGCATTACTTTTTGCAGCACCCGGCCAGTTTCCCGCTTCGCCTAAACCTAATAAGGCCCTAAAAATACTAAAGCTAGCTATGCCCCTAGCAGCTGCATGAAAAGCAGCAGAAACACTCCACACCACAATTGAAACAACAAAACCAAGTCTTGTACCTATCGCATCAAATAATTTACCACTCAATGCTTGACTTATAGCATATGCAATGGTAAAGCAGCTTACAATAAAAGCATACTCGGTTTTATTCATATTTAAATCCGAGGAAATACCAGGCCACATAATGGCAAGTGCATTACGGTCAATATAATTGATAACAGTAGCAAGTCCTATCAAACTTAAAATCCACCAACGCAAACCTTTTAATTTCATAACGATACTTATTTTTTAAACACTTCTAATTCATTGATAAATTTAAATATCGCATCGTTAAGCATATTGTTTTGGTCTTTATCAAATTTCCCATGAAGGCCACCCGGAATGGTTATAAATTCTGTTTTGACACCTGCTTTAACAAGCGCTTCGTGCAGTGCAACAGACTCTTGATAAGGAACGGTAGGGTCTGCATCGCCATGAACAATAAATACAGGCGGACTTGTTTTTTTTACCCAATGAATAGGGGAAACTGATTTAATAAATTCTTGATCGTCTTTTTTTGCACCCAACCAATTGGTTGCAGATTTACTTTTTATATAAGGACCATATGCCCAGTCATTTACATCGGCAATACCGTATTTGTCAATGATGGCTGCCACTTTTACATTTTCAACTCCACTACAATTGCTGTCAAATAAGTGATTGTTTTGAAGAAGGCCACCCATTAATGCAAGGTGCCCACCTGCAGAGCCGCCCATGATAATTATCTTATTAGGATCTAGATGAAGCTCTTTTGCATTTTTGATTAAATAAATAAGTGCACAACGCGTATCCTCAATTGCAGCTGGAGCTGTTGCTTGACTCGTTAAACGGTATTCGATATTTGCAACGGCAAATCCTGCTTTAAAATAAGGCGTAAACCCACCTTGTTCTTCTTTGGCGCCATGGTTCCAACCGCCTCCATGTATATTTATAATTACAGGTGTTGGTGCACCCTGCGCAGGCGGCAAATACAAATCCATTCGACCATCCCAATCATTTACCCTGGTGTACACGACATTTAACTGAGTAGTAAAACCCTTTGGGGTAACAACCGTTTTAAATTTTGAGGAGTCAACCACATTGGATGGCACAGTAGGTATGGTTTGCCCGCTAACTAAGTTTATAATTCCTGCTACAATAACTAAAGACAATACAATCTTTTTCATACACATTTTTGAAATAAAAAAAGGGCCAACCATTTTTGTAAACGATTGGCCCTTTAAATATAATACTTAATACCCTGGATTTTGCTTAATTACGATTTGCGTATTATTATCGATTTCTCTTTGTGGGATTGGCAATAACATACGATCATTGGTTACAAAAGCTTGCATCTCTAAAAGCGTTAATCTTGGTGCTGGATAAAGCCCATAATGGACAGGATACATAACAGCGAAATGATTATTCATTACTTGAGTAGAACGAATTGTAGTAAATGTCGTATTAAATCGTAACAAATCATACCATCTCTGATTTTCGAATGCAAACTCCCATCTTCTCTCATTGGCCAATGCTGTTTCGAATTGTGCAGGAGTTGAAATAGAAGCAGCAACCAATGCAGGCACGCCTGCTCGAGCTCGAATCTGATTGATTAAGGCAATACTAGATGCACTATTTCCTTGCGCCTCTGCCAACATTAATAAGACATCTGCATAACGTATTACAGGCCAATCATTTTCAGAATCGTTGGCAACTGTAGTATTTGAAATATATTTTTGAACAAAAAACCTTGCTCCTGTAAATATTCCAATATTGACAGTTCTTCTTGCATCACCACCAATCAATAAAGCCGCTGTTGCAAGAGTTGCATTAGCGGGCTGAGAAAGCGTTAAAGCAGTGCCATTAATGGCGGCTACAGTAGTTCCATTGGCTATTTGAGTTCCTGTAACGGCCATTCCAACTGTGATAGCCGGATTAGGCGCTGTAAGTGTAACCGATGTATTACCTGAACGAACATTTCCGACAGCAGCATTTGCGCTATAAGAATTATATAATTCTTGAGACGGGAAGTTTAATCCGCGTCCATCGCCTACGATAATTGCGGCACCGCTATTGAGAGGGGCAAAAGCATTTGAAAAAGAATTTCCCAATCCAATTCCACCTGCCTTAAATCTAATCGCAAATAAAATTTCTGAACTCATTTCATTATTGATAGAAAAAATATTCGAATAAGAAGATTGAAGTGCATACCCACTATTACTAATGATATCTTGGCATAATGCTGCAGCATCAGATTTACGATTTAGTGTTAGATATACTTTTGCTAGAAGCGCCTTTGCAGACCAACTGTTTGCTCTGCCAATCTCGGCTGATGGAATAGCACCAAACTTTGCAGTTGTTCCATTATTTACAGTATTTAGTAAATCGGCTATAATCAATTTATAAATTTCAGCTGTTGCAGAACGATTAATTGTTTTTGCCACATCTGGGCTAATTGGCTCATGTACTAAAAAAACATCGCCATATAACCTAACTAAATTAAAATAATGATATGCACGAATAAATGTAGCCTCTGCAGATAATTTTTTTACATCATTTTCAGTGACAGCAATAGCAGCCTTATCAAGATTAAGTGTTCCACTACTTGGTACATAATTAACATTTAGACTATTTAGTACAAAGTTTACGTTTCTGATATTATAATAACTGTTTAGCCAAAAATTATAATTTCCCTGATGAGAAACGCTTGGAAAAAACATATCTAAATCACTTAGATCCCTATTTGGTGTTGATGTACTTGCAGGAATTCCTTGTATCGAATTGTCGCTGCGTAATTCAGACAGGGTCCATTCATCATTTAGAGGTGCTACCATCCCACTATAACATCCATTTAATGCAGTATTAACCTCACTAACATTAGAATAGTAAGTAGCAGAATTAATATTTGACTGAGGTGTTAAATCTATCAGTTTTTGACATCCAACTAATGCTACAAAAGAAGTTAGAATGAATAATTTATTGAATTTCATAAAAGTCATTTTTTAGATTTAAAAGTTGATATCGATTCCGAATACAAAAGTTTTTTGAATTGGGAAACTACCACGCTGATAACCATCAATTAAAGCAGATGAGTACGCTCCACTTGTTGCTCGACCTTCTGGGTTTAATGCACGGAAGTTACTTGCTGATTTAAAGAACAAGTTCTGCGCAGCAAAATAAAGCCTCATAGAATTCAACTTCAAAGCTTTTGAAACACTGCCCGGTAATCGATAGCCAAGATTTACCTCTCTCAAAGACATATAAGATGCATCTGAAACCACATAATCTGTTAGCATCCAGTTAAATCCTATTGTTGAAAAAGGGGTCTTACCATCTCCAGGAAACATTGGACTCACCCATCTGTTAGCATTGTAGGCAGTAATGTACCTTCTTGATTCATTATAATTTGCATCTCCATTAATAACATTGCCTCCTTGAACCCCTTGAATTAAGAAGCTAAAGTCAAAATCCTTATAATTGAATGTATTTGTTATACCATAATTAAAATCAGGATATGGACTTCCAATTATAGTTCTGTCATTATTATCAATTATTTTATCTCCATTAATATCTACTAATTTTAACCCTCCTGGTATAAATACATTGGCCAAGGAACTTGTAAGCCCTCCAGCTCTTGCAGCATTTATATCTGCCTGACTAAGCCAAACTCCATCGGTTTTAAATCCAAAAAATTGTACCAATGGATCTCCAACTCTTGCCCGATATACTTCTGTTCTTTCGCCCTGATTTAACAGAAATGCTTCTCTTCCCAATTCTTGGATTTGATTTGTATTTCTGGAAAAATTAAACGCAGTAGTCCATTTGAAGTCTTTTTTATTAATATTAGTCGTGTTTAACTCGATTTCAAAACCATTGTTTTTTAAACTACCAATATTATTGAAATACTGAGGAACACCTGCAATGGCCTGAACGGATTGTTGTAATAGTAACCTTTCTGTATTAGATTGATAAATATCAAATGCTAAACTAATTTTATTCTTCAACAAAGAAACATCCAATCCAAAGTTTGATTGGAAAGTGCGTTCCCAAGTGATGCTCGGGTTGGCAATATTTGTTCTAGAAGTTACTTGTCCTGATGTATTTACGCCAGTTCCACCTCCAAATGGATAATTACCCGTGCTCAATAAATCTAGGTATGCAAAATCAGATATTCTGTTGTTCCCAGTTGCACCATAACTAGCCCTTAATTTTAATCGACTGATCCAATCAACATTTTTCATGAATTTTTCTTGCGACACTACCCATCCACCAGAAATGGAAGGAAAAGAACCCCATTTATTTCCTTCTCCAAAATAGGAGCTACCATCAGTTCTAAAACTTACAGACAACAAATATTTATTATTGTATTCATAATTAACCCTACCTAAATAAGAAACTAAACCAATTTGATCTCTTATGCCAAATGTCCCTGCCCTATCAATTGATGATGCGTTGTTTAGCGTTCTTATGTTATCACTAGGATAATCAAGGCCTGTTGTTTGTTCTCTACTAATTGTTGTTTTTTGAGTAGTGAAGCCAGCTAATAAATTAATTGAATGTTTTTTAAGTGTTTTTCGATAAGTGAAGGTGTTTTCTGACAACAAATCAATATTGTTATTATTAGAATAAATACCTCTATTAATTGATCCGTCAGCAGTAGCATTACGGTTTGAAAAATTCAACCCATTCGTATAATTTGTATACACACTAGCTAAAGATTTAAAATCTAACCCAGGTAGAATATTAATATTTAAATCGGCGGACCCTTGCAAACGATACTCATTTACATATATGTCTTGTGAAATAGTAGAAGACTTAGGCGTGTTCTGCGCAGAACTAAAAGGATCAGAAGTCCCAACCGGTGTCCACATAGTTCCATTAGGCATTCTGCCTGAATAATATATAGAACTAAAATGTCTAGGCTGTGCAAAATCACCTGGGCGAATATTCGCCCATTGAGCCAATTGATTTACATTTCTCGCTGTTAATTCATTATGATAAACGGGCAAGAAAGTTGGGTAACGATAAAAATTTGTAAAATTTTCTGAAGGGCTTATTCTTTTTGAATAAGATGGATTAAGGTTCAACCCTAATTTAACTCGATCGCTTAATCGAATATCTAGCTTTGTTCTAACTGAATATCGTTGAAAATCACTTTTAAACATCATTCCCTCATCACGTTGATATCCCCCTGAAATGAAATATTGTACATCTTTTTTACCGCCCGATGCGCTTAACTGAATGTTTTGAAATAAACCCGGTCTTAATGACTCACTTTGCCAATCGGTTCCTTGCCCTCCCATTAAATTTTGCTCAATAATGTAAGCGGCTTTTTCTGCATCAGTTGCAAGCACGCCTCTATTATTACTAAAATTCAACAAATTAGCAGCTGTAAATCCCAATGTATACGCTGCAGAATCCTGATAACGTTGCGCCCCCTCGGCATATAATAAATTGGTGTACTCAGTTGTTGTAAGAATTTTGTATCTCCTGTAATCACTTTTTTGACCCAAAGAATATTTGAGGTTATACTTTGGCTTATCAGCTTTACCACTCTTGGTTGTAATTAAAATAACACCACTCGCTCCCCTTGATCCATAAATAGCAGCCGAGGCAGCATCTTTTAAAACCTCTACTGATTCAACGTCAGCAGGATTAACAAAGGCTAGCCCATCAGGAATAGGCTGTCCATCTACAACTACCAAAGGACTTGAACCTGCGTTTATTGAACTAATTCCTCTGATACTAATTTTAGGAGCCGCACCTGCTTCGGAAGAAATATTTTGAACCTGAACACCTGCCATTTTACCTTGCAAGGCTTGATCCAATCTTGAAACAGGAATCTCATCCATTTTTTCATTCTTGTATTTAGCGACAGCTCCTGTTAAACTTGATTTCTTTTGAGTACCATAACCAATAACGACCACTTCGGAGCTTTCGCCGACAGAAGCAATCATTGAAACATTAAGTACAGTGTTTTTCCCAATAATGATTGATTGGGTTTCAAAACCTACAAAAGAAAAGATTAACGAATTAGTTCCAGGTTTTACTGAAATACTATAGCTACCATCAGCCTTTGTAACAACCCCCTGAGTTGTTTTTTCGGCAGTAACAGAAAGCCCTTCTAAGGGAGCGCCTGTTTCTTTATTAATCACCTTTCCGGTAATTAGTTTGTTCTGCGCAAATACTGCTGACGTATGGCAGAGTAAAAGCAGAAAAAATAAAATTCTCATTTTTTTCATATGGGCAGTTTTTAAATTTTTAGATCAATCGTATATTATTAGGTTAGTAAATAATTTGTAATGGAATAAATTTAGTATTTGAAATTTCAGCTACTTTTTTATCGCAGGCGGGACAATTGTACTTCTTAGAAATTTCTGCAAAAAATTCAAGCGGCTCTTCAAAATTAAATGGCTTGATTTGTTCGCCTGTCCATGTTTTTTCACCTGTTAAGTATGGCACAAGTACATCACAACCTTTTTTTATTGAGTTTCCGTTCGGCGCTGTAAACTGCCATAAATCAACTCCAATATGTGTAGACATTTGAGCAATTTTAACAAGTGGCTCTAAAACAAATAAAGAGTAATGTAAAGAGGTTGTTCGTGCCAATTCTTTGGGGAAAAATCCATCTTTATCCATTTGACTTTCTATGCGCTTCTTGACATTTGCTACAATTTTTTTTGCCAACATTGTATTGTTTGTGAATAGCGCAAATGATAATCTTTGTGCATCATACCAAACCCCATGGTTATTAGTGGCATTCATTTCATCGGTACCATTTTTGCTTGTTTGCATCCAGTCTAAGAAAGAAGCAAACCATGCCTGCAATGCTTTATTATCAGAAGGCGTCCAAGAATTAGAACTTTGCATTAATCCAACAGCCTCAATCACTTTTATAAAATGTCTGGTATCAATCAGTCCTGCACCTCTGCCATCATTTTGTCCTTTTACCGCTTGCCCAAAATTTAAATTGGGATTCATTTTTGTAGCGTCATCTAAGAACCAAACACGTATAATACGAGTGGCATGCTTTGCATATTTTTCGTCGCCAGTAAAATAAAAAGCTAGGGCTAATTTCTCAACCTCTGCACAGAGAGCGGGCATGTATTCTTTATCCTTATAATCGTTTACTTCAGGATTGGTTTGGCCATCTTTTCTGATATACGGCAATCCGTCTTTGGTGTCCGGATTGGGCCAGAAATAAGGAGCCAAGCTCATGTAATCATGCTTATCGCCACTTGGAGGTGTATTTAATTTTTCCATCACACTAACTGGCTTAAACTGCAAAGACTTATTGGCGAGTTCTATTAATACATTATAAGAAGCTAACTTTTTAGAATCCTTATTTGCAACCGCTAACTTATTAGCAGCAAGCACCTCCTTATTTAAGGAAAATACATTGATTGTTTGCGCATACAAAATAGGCTGCAGTAAACAAAAAATAACAAGTAAGAAATATTTTATTGAACTTCTCATTCTATTAATTTAAAAAATCTTCACGCATAGGAGAAAAGACATCTACGAGTACTCCTTTTTCTAAACAAACAGCGCCATGAATTACGTTTGAAGGCACATGGAACACGTCACCCGCTTTTAATATTTGTTTGTTGCCATCAATTTCTATTTCAAATACGCCGCTTTCTACATTAGTAAGTTGCACATGGCGGTGCTGATGCAGCGCACCCACCCCGCCTTTTTCAAACTCTACACGAACAAGCATCACTGAATTGTCGTACGCCATAATTTTTCTTGACAAACCCGGGGCCATTTGCTCTTCCGAAACCGATTCGTTCATAATAAAACCCGTTCGCTTCGCTCCATTTAATTCTACTGACATATCTATTTTGTTTTATAATTTTTTATTTTCCAAGTAAACCACAAAAGGCCCTTCCCAATTGTACGCCTTGCCATTAATAGTAAGTTGATGTATTTTTTTATGATCAAATATTTTGTTGGACTGCAATACCATTAAGTGTTTACCGTCAATTACTATTTCTGCAGCGCTGTAGTCATCTGTATCTACAACCGGTATAACAGATGACACGCGCGAGTATGCATTTGTAGTGAATTCGGATGTAGCATTAAAATTACCGTGTATCTCTAATACATGTAAAGCCAACATGTTTTTAGCACGCCTACGTGTAATGTATGACGACTCTCTGCGTAAATTAAAGTTAGGATCATTCGCACCTGTTCTTGTAAAAAATAATTGTGCAGAATCTTTTACATGTCCAGAAATAGTATAAAATGTTTGGTTGTTTAAAAAAGTAAATTGAGTAAGTGGCGACTTTACATTTGCAGAAGCCTCTTTCCAAATATGCTGGTAACCATTTTTTAAACCGAGTGTTTGCAACGAA
>JACCDO011584314.1_pt1 | contig 15880 bp, 6 predicted proteins | sample 7446101 | NCBI WGS metagenome assembly JACCDO01 (sample SAMN15323440, study PRJNA562643) | freshwater metagenome | isolation source: river surface water | place: USA:Blue River Watershed | collected 2017-08-16
GGGGCCCAACGATTCACCGGCGACCCAGTAATCGTTCCGATCACTCGAAATATCCGCACTACCACGGATATCCATCCGTAGTTCTACGGATGCCGCACCGTGGAAGCACCGATACCGGTTTGCCAAAATGGTCGGCATAAATCGTCCGCTCCTCGGTTGGAGCGCTCAATTCTCTCCCGTGTCCACCGCCGAATACTCAACAGCCACGAAGTCATTCTGTCTTGGTGCTGTCCTCGCGATCGGGACGGTGGCCCGCCCGTGGCCGCCATTGGCTGGGGCGGAGTTCTTGCCTTCGGCGTTCAGGCCGCATGTTGGCCCCATCCTTTGACCGATGAACAATTGTTGCGCCAAAACAATGGTGATCACGGCCTGCCGAAATCGGCGCTGGTTGGCAGCAGCGTCGGCCGCCCAGGCGGCATTGACGTTGGCCTTGGCGTTGACGGCGACTTCGGTTGTGGCGATGCCCTTTACCTATCAGGGCCGCTTGGTGGATGGGACTTCGCTCGCCAATGGGAACTACGAACTGACGTTCCGCCTGTTCGATACCGTGGCTGCCGGGGCCCAGGTGGGCTCGCCTTTGGTGCTGGCGCCGGTCGCGGTGACCAACGGGCTGTTCACGGTCGAACTGGATTTCGGCGACGCTTCGTTTAACGGCGCTGGCCGGTGGCTGGAGCTGGCCGCCCGCCCCAACGGATCCGTTGCAGTGCCGGAGACATTGGCTCCCCGGCAACCCATCAATGCTGTTCCCTACGCCATCCGGGCCTTTTCGGGGTCCGGCAACGCGGCGGAACTCACGTCCGGCACCCTGCCGGACGCCCGCCTGAGCGCGAACATTCCCCGGGCGGCCGACCTGAATTCGCTGAGCAACACTCTGTCGGCGAAGCTGGCGGCCCTTGAATCCGCCCTGACCACTTTGTCCAACCAAGTAAAGGCACTGCCGCCGGCCGGTGTGGCGGCGGTGTCCTCCGACCCTGCGGATGCGGGGCTTCTCGGGGACGGTTGGACCAGGTTTTCCTCGGTGGCCTCGCCCCCATGGCTCGCGGGCAATGGCGAAGGGGCTCCGTCGGGACGTTCCGGGCATTCGGCGGTTTGGACCGGCCAGCAATGGCTATTGTGGGGGGGCACGGTCGGCGGCGGGAACGTTTCCAAGATCGGTGCGGCGTATGATCCGGCCACCGATGCCTGGACTGAGATTTCCCAGCTGAATCCGCCCGTGGCGCGGCAGGGACATTCGGCGGCTTGGACCGGCTCGGCTCTCCTGATCTGGGGTGGCGTGGCCGTCAGTGGCGAGGTCGCGACGGGTGGCAGCTTCAATCCGGTGACCAAGAATTGGTCGGTCCTGCCCACCAGCGGGGCGCCGGCTGCCCGGCAACAGCACGTCACCGCTTGGACGGGGGCGAGGATGCTGGTCTGGGGCGGGCGCAATGTCACCGGCGTGCTGGCGGACGGCGGAAGTTTCGATCCCGGGTCGTCCGCGTGGGAAACGTTGCCCACGGCAGGTGCCCCCGAGGCGCGATTGGGAGCGGTCGGGGTTTGGACTGGCACCCAGTTCATCGTATGGGGTGGACGCGGGGCGCTGGGCGAATTGAACACCGGCGCCCGACTGCCGGTGGCCGGTGGCACGACACCCGGCCTCTGGAGCGCCGTGAGTTCCGCTGGTGCCCCGGGCGCTCGGACCGGCCACACGATGGTCTGGACCGGTTCCCGAATGCTGGTCTGGGGTGGCAAACAGGGCGACTCGGCCCTGAACTCGGGCGGCATTTACGATCCCGTCGCGAACTCCTGGAGCCCCGTGCCGACCTTGGGGGCACCCGCGGCTCGCTTTGGTCATGTCGCAGTTTGGACGGGCTCCGAAATGGTGATCTTCGGCGGGCAGACGGGGCCGTCGGCCAGCACCGCGGTCGCGACAGGTGGGGCTTTCAATCCCACGACCGGCACTTGGCGACCTCTGGGCGGCGCCGGCAATCCGCTGGCTCGCACCGGAGCGGCCGCGACTTGGACCGGCACGGAGCTCCTTGTTTTCGGCGGCACTTCCGGCGGCGCCCCGCTGGCGTCCCTGCAACGCCTGAACCCGCAACCTACTTGGTATTTCTACCGCAAGCCATGAACTCGCGTTTCTCCCTGACCCTGTATGCCTGTCTGCTGGCCCTGCTCGCGGCCGGCCGCGCCCAGGCCCATTGGCTCACCCAGTCCTTCGACCTCAAGGCCGGGTGGAATGCTGTGTTCCTGCACGTGGATCCGGCGCACGCGACCATTTCGCAGCTTTTGGCGCCGGACCCGAACGCCAGCATCGAGGAAATCTGGCTCTGGGCACCTCCGGCCTCGCTGGCGCAATTCGTGCAAACACCGCAGGAACCGGTGAACGGCGGCACCCAGTGGCGGGTGTGGCGCCGCACGGATGCGGCCAATTCCGTGCTCCAGGGATTGGTTCCGAATGGCGCCTACCTCGTCCGGGTGCGTTCGGACATCCCCAACTTCACGTGGACGGTGAAGGGCAAGGCCGTCGTCCCGCGTTATCTGTGGGCCAGTTCCGGCCTGAATTTTCTCGGTTTCCCGACAGCCCCCTCCACGCCTCCCACCTTTGAGGATTTTTTGGCGCAGGCGCCCACGGAGTTTCAGCAGACCGCGGAAATCTACCGCTATCCCGGCGGTGATCTCGGGGCGGGAAATCCGCTGCAAGTGCTCACGCTTCGCACCACGCCGGTCCGGCGCGGAGAGGCCTACTGGATTCGGGCCGGCGAAGTGTTCAACCGTTACTACGGCCCGTTCGAGGTGGTGGCGGCCGGTGCCGGCACCTTCGCCTACGGTGACACGCTGCGGACCTTGGCGTTGCGTCTGCGTAATCACTCGCCGTCGGCACTCACCGTTTCCCTGAACCTGCTGGCGTCCGAAACGCCCCCGGCCGGCCAGTCCAACATCGTCGCCGTGCCACCGTTGCTGGTTCGGGGAGCGGTCAATCCGACCAACCTGACCTATGCTTACTCCGCCCTCACGGTCGGAACGCCGGCGACTTGGAGCCTGGCTCCTGCCGGCACTCCGGGATCCGATGTGGAGGTGGTGATCGGCCTCGACCGCTCGGTGTTGGCCGGCACGGTCGGCGACCTGTTTGCCGGCCTGCTTCGCTTCACGGATTCCTTGGGTCAGTCCCAGGTGGACATCGGTGTTTCCGCCAAGGTGGCTTCCAACGCCGGACTGTGGGTCGGCGGTGTGGCGGTCAACGAGGTGGGGCACTACCTCAAAACCTACCAACGGGACGGAAATGACAAACCGGTCACCACGACCAATGGCAATTACGTCGTCACCGGCACCAACACGAGCCTGGGCTCCGTGGCTTCGCCCTACCCCTTGCGTCTGATCCTGCACAACCCGGCGTCGGGTTCACCTCGCCTCTACCAGCGGATCTTCTTCGGGCATAACGCGGCGACGAACCCGATTGTCGCGCGACAGGAGGACGTCCTGAACCGGAACCTGCTCGGCGATGCGCGCCGAATCAGCTCCCCGAACCTGCCGTTCACCGAGGATAACGGCGGCTGGGCATTTTCCGGCACGCTGGCGCAAGGCAGCACAATTTCCGTGAGCGTCACCAACCGCTTCGACAACCACGTTTCCAACCCGTTCCTGCACACCTACCACCCGGACCACGACAACCTGAACCAATTCTTCCGGCAGGAACTGTCCCAAGGTTCCGAGTCTTACACGGTGGTCCGCGACATAAGCCTCAGCGTGACTCCGCCGGGCAACGACTTTTCCGGCCGGGTGAATGCCGGACAGTCCTACACGGGCGTTTATTCCGAAACCATCCGGGTGCTGGGTTTGGCCCGCGCCGGGAACACGTTTGACACCCGCAACTTCGAAGTTCGCGGCGTCTTCAGCCTCAATCGAATCTCCGACATCCCTGTCGTGACTGTTGCTCCGTGATTCTAGCCCCGACCGAAACTCCGACCGCCCAGCGAACATGAAACCCTTTTCCGGATTCTCTCAAACTCATCCCAAGTCCCGCACTGTCATGAACTCAGCGACTGCATCCGCCGCCCGTGTCCGGGCCGTTGCGCTGGCCCTCGCCTTGGGCGCCGGCCTTACCCTCACGTCCACTGCCTACGCCCAGGCGAATGCGCATCCGCCCGAGCGGTTGACCTACCAGGGCTTCCTCGTGGATGGCAACGGGTTACCCTTGGGCAACAGTGCGCCGAAAAACTACGACGTGATCTTCCGCATCTATGCCGAGGAGACGGGCGGCGCGGCGGTGTGGTCCGAACAGCAGACGCTCACTGTCGATAAGGGCACCTTTAGCGTGCTGTTGGGTGAAGGCACGCAGGTGGGCAGCGATGTGCGGCCGGCGCTTTCGACCCTGTTCAAAGGTGCCACCGCTTCCGACCGCTGGGTGGCCATCACCGTGAAGGGCATCGGTGCCGGTGGGGCCAATGTGGACATCCTGCCCCGGATGCGGCTGCTGTCCGCGCCCTATGCCTTTCTGGCGGAACAGGCCACCAAGCTCGTGCGCGAAGACAATAGCGCCGACCTGATTACCAGCAGCGGCAATGTGCTGGCCTTCAATGGCCAATTGGATGTGTTGGGCAACAACTCCTTGGAGTTCGGGGTAGGCCTCACCAAGCAGTCCGATGCAGGCAGAATCGGCTATCAACTGTTCGCCCCGGCGGACTCGCTGGACATTGTTGGAGCCGGCACCGCCGCGAACAACCGCAAGGTGAAGATCTACGCGGAGTCAGGACTCAACGTTACGGGCCCGGTAACTGCCCCTTCGTTCAATGGTGCGCACACGGGTGATGGGTCAGCCCTGACCGGGTTGCCCAAACTCAGTGGCGGCAACACCTTTTCCGGAAACCAGATTCTGAACAATCGCCTGGGCATTGGTGAAGCCAGTCCCGATGCCCGGTTGCATGTGGACGACTCGAACTACGTAGTCGGCATCCTGGAATCCAGTTCCACGATTGGCACTTGGCTCGGGCTCGGAAATTCCTCCGTCGGCGGACGATTCTGGCAAATGATCTCGACTGGCTCCGGCAATGGCGAGGGGGCCGGCAAACTGCTGATCGGCTCCGGAACCACCGTAGGTGGAACGTCCATCGGAATGACCTTGGAGAGCGGAGGCGATGTCGGGATCGGAATTACGGACCCCACCTACAAGCTGCACGTCAATGGTTCGGTGGCCATTCAGAACGGCAGCGTGCTGCAGTTCGGCCAAGGCTATACCAGAGAGGTAAGCGCCGGGCAGATCGGCTACGGCGTCCACTCGGGCGGTGCTTCAGGTTCGCTGGATATCGTGGGAGCGGGAACCACGGGCTCCAATCGCAAGATTTCGATGTGGGCCGAGGGAGGCGCTCAGCTAAATGGCACGCTCCGGGTCACGGGGTCCGCCTCCCCGTTCGTCCTCACTGAAGCCTTTCTTTATACCACCGGTGCAGGGGACTATCCGAACCTTAGCTTAAATTGGGCGAATGGCATTGTCGCAGACTACGGTATCAGGGCCGCCGTCTTTACCGTGGCGTCGGATCGGCGCATCAAAAACTCGCTGGGTCAAAGCGACGGTAAAGCCGACCTCACCACGCTGAAAAAGATCGAGATCACGGACTACAAGTATCGGGATGTGGTCAATTATGGAACCCGGGCGCAAAAGAAGGTCATCGCCCAACAGGTCGAAGCGGTTTACCCGCAGGCGGTATCGGTGACCACCGGGGTAGTGCCGGACATCTACAAAAAAGCGACCTCGACGAATGGTTGGATCCAGCTCCAGTCCGACCTGAAAGCGGATGACCGGGTCCGGGTCGTGAGCGGCAAGGCTGACCGGGTTCACACCGTCGTTGCGGTGGAGAATCCCCAACCAGGAAGCCGCGAGGAGCCCAAATTTCGGCTCGATCCCCCCGTTGCCGAGGGAAATGTGTTTGTCTATGGCCGCGAGGTGAAGGACTTCCGCGCCGTGGACTACGAGGCGATCGCCATGCTGAACGTTTCGGCCACGCAGGAGCTGGCTCGCCAGCTGGAGCAGAAGGAGGCCGAGTTGGCGGCGCTGCGCGACGAGCTTGCCCGGGCGCGTGGCGAGAAGCAGTCGTTGGCCGAGAATCTCACCGCCATGGATGCCCGACTCGCACGGCTGGAAAAGGTCCTCCGGACCCAGGCCGCACTTGCCCCGGAATCCGCCGAGACGGCATTGGTCCGTGTCCGCAACTAAGTCCCGCGGATGGCGCGCCGGTCCCATGAAAACCTGTCGTCCATTCCCAAGGTTCCCGAGGTCCGGGGAGCCGGCAGCCCATCTGTCCGGCCGTTTCCCCCGGCGCACTTTCCCGTTCCCCCCGATCCTTTTGGCGTCATGAAAATTGCATTCCCCGCGCTCCGCGCTGCCTTGGCTGTCCTGGCCCTTCTGGCAGCGACCGGTGCCGCCCAAGCGCAGCTCGCCCTGCCATTGGAGTTCCGCCATCTGCTGACCAACGAAACCAAGCTGAACTTCCAGTCGCAGGCCGGTGTGCCGATCTCCACCACGGTTGGCAACCCGCTAGGCTCCAATGGCCAGCAGCCGACTTCGAATGAGTCCGCCGGCTCCTTTGCCACGCCGACGCTGAAGCAGTTCCAGGGGTTGGTTTCCTTCGGCGCTGTTTCCGGGCTGAACCAGGCTGACTGGCAGGCCGTGAGCAACTCACCGACCTTGCAGGCAGGCACCACGCCCCTGAATGCCTTGGTGGCGGACCAAATGCGCCTGCCCCGAGCGGTTTCAACGTTGCCCGGGGGCATGATCATCCTGCGCCGGGCCTCGGTGGGCATGCCATACCTGAGCCGGCAGGTATCGTTCGCGTTTGGGCAGGTTATTCCGCCTCCGGAGGTCAACGAGACGGGCGCCCTGATTGGCGGCCTCAATGCCAACAGCTATTGGCTGCCGGAACCGCATACGACCAGCGGGCACACCAATTCCGGCTACTACTGGAGTCCGCACGCCCGGCTGATCTACGCCATCCAGCCCGGCCCGATGAAGATCACTTGGGCCAAGGCGACTCCCTACACCACCGCCAACCTTCCGTCCTACAGCAACCCCGGTGGCAGCCCCAGTTTCCGCACCAACGGTGCGAACATCTTTTTGCTCTACACGGCCAACTATGTGGTTTCGGGCAGTTCCTCCAAGCAGCCCCGGAAGATCTATTGGACCCAGGAATCATTCCGCAACGTGGGCAAACCCGTGGCAGTTCCTACGGCCCGCGTCGGCGCGGTCAACGTGGTCTACAATAACAATTTTCCCAAGACCGTGCCCGTTGCGGAGGCATTCCGCAGCATCGGCGAATCCAGTCCGGCGGATGGCTCGACCAACTCGGCGCTCCAGGAGCTCCGCACCCTCTGGTATGAGCAAGGATCGCTGCTTGCCTACAACCGGGAAGGCCGGGTGTTTGTCGAACTGCTCGGCGACTTGCGGCAAGACGGCCAGACCTACCAGCCGCTGGGCACGGAAATCGTGGACGTGAGCAAGCAGGCCATACCGCAGGATGTCCAAGTCGAGTTGGGTGAACGGGTGGTTCCGCCCGAGGGTGGGACCTTGGAGGAACTGGATCCGGAACCCTTGATCCAAGTTTCAGGCCAGCTCTTCGCGTTCCAACGCAACATCCCCGGCACCGAGAAGGTGGAGCTCTACGCGACCCGGGAGACCCGGAACCTGAACGACTATTTGGTTCACTGGATGGAAACGGGGGAGGCCGGACTGAAGTGGCCGAAGCTGTTCGGCCGTTATGAATTTGCGTGGCCCCGCGAGGTCGCAAAATACAGCCTCTACGTCCGTCCGCTGGTCACGACCGAGGATGAAGCCAAGCTGACCTCGGTGCCGCTGCATCCGGAGCACGCACCGACCATTGACTACCAGGATCCGCTCGATGCCCCGCGGGCCAAGCTGACGCCTGACAACCGCTTCTACTCATTCCTGACCGCCGCTTATCCGGCGCACCGGTCCCTGCTGCGTTTCACCGCCGGCGACAACATCGCCTTCGAACGTGTGTTCTCGTGGTTGGATGGAAACCTGCGCACGACCAACTTTGTGGCCAGCAGCGTAGCGACCAACCTCAACGCCTGGAACGGATCCACGTTCGTGTGGCCCAACGAACTCTCCGCCCCCCGGGTGGTCAATGCGACTGTCGCGGTGGGCCAGCGGATACTGGCGCCCACTGGCGAACCGGGCGACGACGGCGATGAATCCTACTGGGCCGGTTACCTGAACCAGAGCGTTGGCACGTCCTTCAACCCGGTCGCCTACCAGGATCCCTTTGAGCGGGGCTTCGCGGCGGCCAATCGGAGCTCGATCATCCCGGTGAACGCCATTCCCGGAGCGGATCGACTGGAGGTTTGGTGGTTTCGGCCTAATTCCGCCGCCGCTGGCCTGAATTCGGGCAATGGCTTGCTTGGGTTCCGCACCAATTACTGGCCCTCGGTGCTGGGGCAGTATCAGATCACCTGGCCGTCCAATCCCCGGGAAATCGTGCTCGCCAGCAAGTTGGGCGGCACAGGCCTGAGCACTTCGGAGGCACTGGGGACGATCTACTACCAGAACAAAAAGGGAGAACCGGGCTACAATCCCAACGAGGAGCATGCCCTGATGAACGGTGGCACGCCCTACGCCACCCGTGATGACCTCAACATCACCACGCAGACCAACGGCGAGTATTCTTCCCATCCCTTTGTGCTGGTGAATTACTTGGCGCCGGACGGGCGCCCGGCAATGGCCGCGTTCAAGGTGCTGCGGGAGAAACCGGAAGCCGGTTGGGTCTTCGACTATGTGGTGCCGGCCGGGCAGTTGCTTCAGCCGCCGCCGCCGCTGACGTTCTTGCCCAAGCCCGTTGAGGGCAGCGGGGACACAGCCGTAAATTACAACACGGAGCCGCCCAACACCGGTGGTGATCTTCCCGGTGGCTGGACCGACCCGGATGCCAACGGAGCCTTCGGACATTACCAGAGCTTCACGTTCCGGGACCGGCGAAATGATTTCTGGGTCTACCGCGGACTGCACGCGGGATTGCCTGATCTCCTGGCCGGAACTTACCAGCCCGCCGGCAACAGTTTTGCAGCGCTGGGTAGCGCCACTGCGGTCGTTGGACAGCCCTTTAGCTTCTCGGTGCATGTTTCCCGGCAGGACGAATTCCTGAGCCTGAACGTCGCCGGGGCGCCGCCGTGGTTGACCGCCAACGGCCTGACTCTGGCGGGCACGCCGACCGCCGGCGATGTGGGCACCACCAGCGTGACGGTGGTGGTCCGGGACCTTTACGATAACAGCCGGCACACCAATACCCTGAGCCTGGAGGTAATCTCCTCCGGCACCGTGGTCGGTCAGGCTCCGCTCGCCCTCGTGAGCAGCAACCAATACACGGGCAGCGTGCTGACGTTCACCAACCGTCCGCCCTTCCTGGCCGGCAATCCTGCCCCATCGAACAGCTTCACGCTGCGCTACTATTACAAGACCCTTGAGGGGTTTGCTTGGCCGGGCATCAGTCTGCCACCGGCGGTGGGAACGATCGTCCCGTATCTTCGACCCAAGAATCCGGACGGCAGCTATGAGGGCGAGGCCGCGGACAAGGACACAGATTCTCTGGAGATTGTTTATCGGCCCGTTTGGCCGGTGCGTGACCCCAAGGACAGTTCCAAGCCGTTGCCCTCGCTTCCGTATGCCGCCACCCTGACACGGCCCGCGTTCAACCTGCCGGGAGTCCGGGATTTCAAGACGGCTCAAATCCTATACCAACAGTCCATCGCCGGGGATTGGGCGAACAAGGCCCCCAGCGCCGTGTTGCACGATCCCACCCGGGCAAAATACGCGGACCTGACGCTCGAGTTTGACGAAACCGGCAAACTTCCTGCCGGCATAAAGACCGAATTGTATCAGGGTAAGGTATTCTTCCCGAACCTGCCGCCGCATCTCGCAACCCGGGTGTTTTTCGATCCGACGCGCGGGAGCAAGGGCAGCCTCGTGCTCCTTGGTGAGTTTGTGCAGGAAATCTTGGGCGAGAGCTACTTGCAGCTAAATGTCCTGCGCGGCTCCGATTTGGCGGCCGTTCACGGGCTATGCCCCACGGCGGACGCTGACAATTATCCCAAGTGGGTCGCACTGGTGAACGCGTTGGCGACCGACGTGGAGACATTCTACGAGAATCCGAGTGTTCCCGGAACCTACATTCCCAATGTCAGCCTTACCCGTTCCGTCGGAGTGGAGGATCTCGCGGCCATCACGGACGCCAATACCGCCCGGGATTCCTACGCCATCAGTGCCACCGGTCCCGGTGGAGGCTATGTGACCTTGCTGGAGAACAGCGGGTCTGCGTTCACCGAGCCAGGCGATCCGGTGGCCATGCACATCTTCAAGGTGGGCGGCTCGCTCCATCCCGGCGAGCTCAAGGTCATCACCTCCGCCAACCCGCTCAACGAGTTCCTGACCATGCAGCACACTGCTGACCTGGCCGGACGGTTCGGGGAATATGAGTATGAATGGAAAATCGGGGCGCCGGTGGATGGGTTCCCGCCGGTGACGGATGGGAGCATGTCCCGTTACCTGCCCCTTACGTCCGTGAGCACCAACATTCCCCGCTACACCCTCGGTGGTGCCGGCATCCAGGCGCTCAGCGACAACTATGTAGTCATGCGCTTCCGGCCCATCAACCCGGACCATCCGCTTTACGCGGCCACACCGACGGACGCGGATTGGTCCCCGTGGACCTCGCCGGCACTGGCGGAGGGCTGGATCAAGCGGGTGCTGGCCGGCATCAATCCGTTCAACCAACGTGTCAACGACCTCTTCAACAACCAGGTCAATACCGACGTGAGTCTGATCACCCAAGCGGGCCGCCGCTGGGAGGGCGACGTGGCGTTGAATCTCGACTCAATCAACAACTACGGCTTGATCGAGATCTACGAGACCGTCCTGCGCCGGGGCCGCTCGCTGAGCATCGAGTCCGGCTACAACTACGGCCCGGCCAACGACGCGCTCCTGCTTGCCGCCGGCTACCTAAACGACCTCTACATGATGGTCGGCAATGAGGCTTGGGCCGATGCGGCCAATCCGACCATCGGCATCGGCACGGCGGACAACACTTACGGCGACATCGCCACATCCTTGTTCTCTTTCCGCGGACAATTGCCCACGCTCTTGGAGGAGGAACTCGCGCTGCTCCGCGGCCGCGATGACTTCTTCCTGCCTGGCGTCGAGGTGACGCCCGTCTACAACCGGCTCGTGTGGAACTACACGCGCGGCATTGATGCCGGCGAAGTCGTCTACGCCCTCAACTACAATATTCAGGAGAAACCGGACTCGGCACCCGACGGAATCATCAATGCCGCCGATGCCGCCCGCATGTTCCCGCAGGGCCACGGTGACGCCTACGGACATTACCTCACCGCGCTCAAGGGCTACTACTCACTGCTGCTGAACCCCAATTTCGATTGGGTCCCGCGGATCGAGGCAGTCAACATTCTCGGCAAGCCGGTGTCGGTGGACTACCAGGACGAGCGCAAATTTGCCTCGGCGGCCGCATCTGTGGCCCGAGCCGGACGCCAAGTGTTCGACCTGACGTGGCGTAACGACTATCAGCCGGTGCACCAGGTCGGCTGGAAACAGTTCGCCAGCACCCGCGAAAACGCGCAGCGCAGCTACGTCAATGCGGTCGACGGTTCCACCAACCACACTGTCCGGAACTGGGGCGCGGATCACTGGGCCAGCCGGGTGGGGCAGGGCACCTACCTGAACTGGGTGGTCGGAAATGCCATCTTGCCCGATGTGGATCCCATTCCGACGCACGAGGGCATCCAGAAGGTGGACCGGACGACGGTGCCGGAGCTTGCTGAACTCGTGCTGGTGAGCACGGGGCTCCAGACGGCCTTGGACAGTGCCGAAGGCGGCCTTTCACCGTTGGGGGTGCCGGAGGACGGCCTGGCATTTGACGTGAACCCCAACTTGGTTGTCGGCGTGGAGGGTGGAACCCACTTCGAGCAGATCTACTCGCGGGCCACCAAGGCGTTGAACAACGCCGTGATTGCCTTCGATGACGCCAAGGATGTGACCCGGCTGATGCGTTCCGAGCAGGATTCGTTGGCCGAACTCCAGGCCAGCATCGCCCAGCAGGAACTGGCCTACACCAACGCGCTCATCGAACTCTATGGCACACCCTACGCGGACGACATCGGCGTCGGGAAAACCTACCCGCAGGGCTTCCAAGGGCCGGATCTGTTTCACTATATGTATGTGGATGACGTGACCCTCTATGAACGACGCAATGGCATGTGGGATCCCAATGCAGAGGACACGTTCCCGATCGACATTCAGGCGTTGCCCGATTACTGGGGTGCCTCGTTGGGCACCAATAACTGGCTGGTGCAGGCCAGTGACCCTGCCTACACGCTGGGCGAGCATTACATCGAATACAATTGGACTCCGCACGGCTTCCTCGGGAAGCCCTCGACTTGGTTGGGAAAACGGGCGTCTCCCGGCAGCCTCCAGCAGGCCATCTCGGAGATCATCGCTGCCCACGACAGTCTGTATGTGCAGATCACGGCCTACGCGATGAGCGACAAGGAGGATCTCGACAAGGCCATTCAGTTGCACAACGCGCTGCAGTCCTCCTTCACCTCGGCTGCGGGGATCGAGGCGACCATGCGTAGCAAGGAGAAGGATATCATCGCGTCGGAAACCTCCTACGCGATCGCGAACAAGGTGTTGGAGACCATCGTGGGCTACACCGAGGAGATTCAGGGATCAATCGCCGAAGCGTTGCCAAAAAACTTGGTCTTTGGACTGTCCACTGGCGGTGATCTGCTGTCCCCCGCACGGGGCGGCCTTTACGCGGCCATGGCGATTGTCAAGCAGTTGCTGCTGACCGCGGACACAGCGGCATTCATCGGCACTACATCCTTCCAGGCTGCCCGCCAAGGAGAACTCGTGGACATCCGGGACGACATCGCTGCTTTGGATCGATACCAGGAGCTCAAGGAAAGCGTGGTGGGCCTCGGCGCCGCTCTCAAACAGGTGCAGGGTGACTTCATCATCATTAATGAGGCGCTCCGTCGCATGGACGACGCCAAGCGCGCCTATCAAGCCCTGGTGGCTGAGGGTGATCGCATCCAGGCCGAACGCATGGTGTTCCGCCAGCGCTCGGCAGCCCTGATCCAAGGCTACCGCACCCGTGACGCCGCCTTCCGCATTTTCCGCAACGAGAAGCTCGAGCGCTACAAGACACTCTTTGACCTCTCCGCCCGCTACGCCCTGCTCGCCGCAAATGCGTATGATTACGAAACCGGCCTGCTGGGCACCACGGCCGGTCGGAACTTCAAGGCGAAGATCATCGCATCCAGAGCCCTCGGCGTGGTGAACGACGGTGAGCCCCAATTTGCCGGCAGCAACGCCGGTGATCCCGGCCTGTCCAGCGCCCTCGCCGAAATGCGGGCCGACTGGGATGTCCTGCGCGGCCGACTGGGCTTCAACCAACCTGACCCCTACTCCACGACGGTCTCCCTCCGCACGGAGAAAGAGCGGATCCTGCCGGGCTCCGAGGGCGACACCAACTGGAAGGACGTGCTCAACGCCGCCCGAGTTGGGGACATTTTGGACGATCCCGATGTCCGGCGACACTGCATGCAGGTGGACAATGGCAGCGGATTGCCGGTGCCTGGCATCGTGCTGTCCTTTAGCACTACCATTGCCGACGGATACAACCTCTTCGGCCGGCCGCTGGCGGCGGGTGACCACGCCTACAGCCCGAGCTCGTTTGCCACGAAGCTCTTCGGCGTGGGTGTCGCGTTTGAGGGCTACCGAGGCATGGGTGATCCCGAACCGGCGGATGGCGCCACTGAGGGCGGAGCCGCTGAACCGGCCGCGTGGTTCCTCGATCCGCAGGGCCTCTCGGCGACGCCCTATGTTTACCTGATCCCGGTGGGTGTGGACTCCATGCGCAGCCCGCCGCTTGGCGACTCCAGCCAGATCCGCACCTGGAACGTCCGCGATCTTTCGATCCCGATGCCGTTCAACATCGGTGGGTCGGAGTTCTCCACCCAGAAGCTCTTCCAATCCGCCGACTCGCTGACGGAACCGCTCTTCAGTATCCGCAAGCACCAGGCGTTCCGGCCGGTCGCGGATTCCGGCAAGTTCGAGCTCGTCTTCTACAGCGACTCGATGCCGCGCTTCGAATACGTCAACAACCGCCTCATCGGCCGCTCGGTCTGGAACAGCCACTGGAAGCTGGTCATCCCGGGCCGGACGCTGCTCAACGATCCCAACGAGGGCCTGGACCGATTCATTCGCACGGTGAAGGACATCAAACTCCACCTCCAGACCTACTCCTACTCCGGCAACTGATCGCCCTAAGTCGCTCCATGAAACCCATCGTTTCTTCCCTCGGCCGGCTGCTGGCCGTCGCCGGTGTCTTGGCTGTCGCGGGTCTTACGGCCCGCGCGTTTCCGCCAGCCCCGCACCAGGAGGTGTTTGGCCTGATCCGCAACGAGCAGGGCGTCCCGCTCGTGACGGCCAACGCGGAGGTCGTGCTGGAGACCGGCGGCGCCCTGCTCGGCCGAACCACTGTCAGCCTACGACTCGAACCCGGCGTGAACTACCGGCTGGCGATCCCCTTGGATTCTGGTGTGACTGGGGACAGCTATTCGCCGACCGCACTTCGGCCGACGGTGCCTTTCCGGCTCCGGGTCAAGATCGGCAATGTCTCCTATCTGCCCATTGAGATGTCCGGCGCTTCGAGTCTGTTGACCAAGCCCGGGGCTGCAACCCGCGTGGACCTAACCTTGGGCGAGGATTCCGACGGCGACGGCATTCCCGATGCTTGGGAACGCCAGCTCATCGCCGGACTCGGCGGGGGCAAGACCCTCGCTGACATCAATCCGAACGATGACGCCGACGGCGATGGATTAAGCAACCTGCTCGAATATCTGGCCGGCACCTACGCCTTCGATCCACAGGATGGGTTTTCGTTGTCCATCGTTTCGACCCAAGGCGACCGGCCGGTCCTCGAGTTCCTCGCCATCCGCGGGCGCGACTATGAAGTTCAGGGGTCCGCCGATCTGCAAAGCTGGACCCGCGTTGCCTTTAGCCTCTCGACCGATGCGGTGACCACTCCGTTGCGAGACAGCTTCCGGGCGACGGATACCCGGGTGCGCCGTCCGATCGTGGCACCCACCCCGGGCGAACAACCGCGCTTCTTCAAGCTCATCGTCCACTGAGCAATGTCCGCGTCGTCTTCCGGCTTCCGGTTCCGGTTCGCGCTTCTGCTGGGCGCAAGCTTGGGCCTCGCCGCACTTACGGCCCGTTACTATTTGTTCAGGCCCGAACCACCGGTGCCGGAACGTCCGCTGACTGAGCTGATCAAGGTCGACGGCCGGTTCGTTCTTCGCAGCGATACCAACCAGATATTCTCCGGCTGGATCGCGGAGCGTTATGAGTCAGGTGTGTTGCGTTCCCGTTCCCGTGTAGTTGGGGGAGTGCTGTTTGGGGTATCGGAGGGGTGGCACACGAACGGGGTGCGGCAGGTGGAGGAGCACTTCGTGGCGGGGGTGAGCGAGGGGTTGGTGACGAAGTGGCATGCGGACGGGTGCAAGGCGTCGGAAGGGACGGCGCGGGCGGGCAAGTTCGAGGGGATGTTCCGGCGATGGCACCCGAACGGGGTGCTGGCGGAGGAAGTGAACCTCGTGGCGGGCCAGCCGGACGGGTTGGCGCGGTCGTGGTTTCCCAGCGGCAGCCTCAAGGCGGAGGTGACCCTCAAGTCCGGCCAGGTGGTGACCCAGAAATTCTGGAAAGACGGCGAACGCGTTCCCGAACCTGTGCTGGCCAAGACAGAGCAGACGCCATGAAGACTCGCCTCTCAGTCCGCTGGGGATGGTTGACTCTGCCGGCGGTTACCTTGGTAGCGGGACC
>JACCDO010053825.1_pt1 | contig 15877 bp, 5 predicted proteins | sample 7446101 | NCBI WGS metagenome assembly JACCDO01 (sample SAMN15323440, study PRJNA562643) | freshwater metagenome | isolation source: river surface water | place: USA:Blue River Watershed | collected 2017-08-16
ATGATATTAGCCACTGAAGCAGATAAAGATCCAGAAATTGAACAAAAATTTAAAGATTATCAAATTTTATACATTGATCAAGTTAAAACAATTAATATATTATTAAAACTTAAAGAAGAATGTGATAATTTAAGAGTTAATGGTTTAACAAAACTAATGGAAACAATTATTAACAAAAATTAATTTAATAATCAACTAATAAAAATTGAATTTTCAAGTATTTCATCTAATTAATTAATTATTATGATTCTTAATTTGTTGATTGGATATTTTGGTATTTTTGTTATTTTTTGTCTGTTAACAAAAATAATTAATAATAAATCAAGAGTAGAAATATATTCTGAACCTGAATTCAATGAAGATGATAATACTAATGATGAAGTTGATGAAGATGATGAAGAAGAAGTTGATGAAGATGATGAAGATGATGATGAAATAGTTGAAGATGAAAAGGGTGTAGAAATTAATGAAGAATTTGATGAAGAAGATGAAAAAATAATTAAATATAGTCAAGAATATTATTATAAAGTAATGTCTAAAAATGAAAATCAATTCATAAATACAAATAAAAAAATAAAGTCATTAAATAAAATTGTTAAAAATCTTGAAAAAAAGATTAAAAAATTTGAAGTTTTTGAAAAAAAATATGAAGAAAAACTTTCAAGACTATTAAGAAGAAATAATAGAGAATTACTAAAAAAAATTAATAAATAATCTTTTTATTTAAGTTAAAAATATTGAAATTAATTACTTATACAAATAATTAATTAATTATTAATGAGTCAAAAAATAATTACTACAAAAGAAGAAGTATATAACTTGAATATTAATGGTTCACATTACAAACCATATAAATATATTGAAAATTACTTGTTTTCAAAAGAAATATTATTAGATGTATTTTGTTGTGAAGATTTAGTATATTGTTATGAAGATTATTATTATGATGACATTGATATTAATATGATTAAAAATCATCAACCTCACATTGATATTAATGAATTTATAAATTTATGGAATGATTTAGATGAAATTAGAACAGCAGAATTATATTCAAAATTTATATTAGAAAATCCAAAAGCTGGATTATATTTTTATGAGTTAATTAGACCTTATTCACAAAAATTAGATTATAATGAATTATGTGATAATTTTAATGTTATGTTAAAAAAAAATAAATTTATTAAAAAATATAATTTAAACAATTTAGATGGTACAATTATTGAAAAATCAACAGAAATACTTAAAGCTATACCAGAAAAATATAGTAGTATATTACCCTTATAATTTTATTATTGCTTAAAGATACTATAATTTAATTGTATGCACATATAAAATATAAAAAATTGAAAAACATACTTAAAAAGATAATATACCATTAATTTATGTCAAAAGATTCTAGTAAATATGATAAATTAACACAACGTGAACATGTATTAGTAAGATCAGATACTTATGTAGGTTCAATAGAGTGTACTGATGAAGAACATTGGATATATGATGAAGAAAAAAATAAAATGAAAAAAAAGACAATTAAATTTACTCCTGGATTTTTAAAAATTTTTGATGAGATATTAGTTAATTCAGCTGATGCAAGTCAAAATGATAAAAGTTGTGATACAATTAAAGTAGAATATAATAAAGAAGAAGGATTTATATCAGTATGGAATAATGGTGATAATGGTATTCCAATTGAAGAACATGAAAAACATAAAATGTTAATTCCAACAATGATTTTTGGTGAATTATTAACAGGAAGTAATTTTGATGATACTGCAGAAAGAACAACCGGTGGACGTAATGGTTTAGGTGCAAAACTTGTAAATATTTTTTCAACCAGATTTATTGTAGAAATAATTGATGGTAAAAGAAAGAAAAAGTATGTTCAAGAATGGTCAGAAAATATGTCTGTTGTAGGTAAACCAAAAGTAACTGATATGAAAAATGCTAAAAGTTCCATAAAAGTAACATTTTATCCAGACGTTAAAAGATTTGGATTAAAAGATATGAATAATGAACACTATAATCTTTTTTATAGAAGAACTATTGATATTGCTGGTATGAATGAAAATAAATTAAAAGTATATTTTAATGAAAAAAAAATAGAACTAAATAATTTTAGATCATATATAAATTTATATTATCCAAATGAAGAAGTTTATATTGATGAAACTAATGATAGATGGAAAGTTGGTATATTATATAGACCTGATGAAGGTAACCAAGTAATATCTTTTGTTAATAGTATTAATACATATAATGGTGGAACACATGTAACACATGTTGTTGATAATAATATATTAAAAACATTAATTAATGATTATATTAAAAAGAAAGATAAGGATATTAAAATATCACCACAATTACTAAAAGAAAATTTAGTATTTTTTATTAATTCAACATTAGTTAATCCTTCATTTTCATCACAAACAAAAGATACATGTACTTCAAAAGTTGAAAAGTTTGGTTCCAAATATGTTATGCATCAACCATTTATTAAAAAATTTGTTAAATGCGGTATTATTGAACAAGTAATTGAATTAGCAAAATTTAAGGAAAATTCATCATTAAAGAAAACTGATGGAAAGAAAACTTCTAAAATCAGAGGTATTCCCAAGTTAGATGATGCTGAAAAAGCAGGTGGTAAAGATGCCATGAAATGTTCATTAATATTAACAGAAGGAGATTCAGCTAAAGCTTTTGCAATGTCTGGTATGGGTGTTATTGGACGTGACTATTTTGGTGCATTTCCATTAAAAGGTAAACTTTTAAATACTAGAGAAGCATCACCAACCCAATTAATGAATAATGAAGAAATTAATAATTTAAAACAAATTATTGGATTAAGACATGATGTTGATTATAGTAAAGATGAAAACTTTAATCAATTAAGATATGGTCGTATTATATGTTTAACTGATGCAGATGTTGATGGTTCACATATTAAAGGATTATTAATGAACTTTTTTCATTCAATATGGCCTTCATTAGTAAGTAGACCTGGATTTATTACATCTATGGCAACACCTATTGTAAAAGCTATTAAAGGTAAAGAAGAAAAAGCGTTTTATAATTTAACTGATTATGAAGATTGGTTAGCAAATAATAATACAAGTTCATGGAAAATTAAATATTATAAGGGTCTTGGTACTAGTACTTCTGCTGAAGCAAAAGAATATTTTGTTGGTATTGAAGACAAACTTATTAATTATGTTTGGTCTGATAATAAAGATACAAAATCTAAATCAGATTCAGATAATGAATCAGATAATGATTCTGATAATGATTCTGATAATGATTCTGATAAAAAATCAGATGATGGTTCAGATGATGAAGAAGAAAAGTTACCGTATAATAAAAATAGTGATGAAGATGCTATATTATTAGCATTTGATAAAAATAGAGCTGATGATAGAAAAGTATGGCTTCAACATTATGATAAAAAAGATGTATTAAAATATGAAGAGAAATCTATATCATATTCTAAATTTATTCACTCTGATTTAATTCATTTTTCAAATGATGATTTATCAAGATCTATTCCTTCTTTAATTGATGGATTAAAACCTTCACAAAGAAAAATATTATACGGTGCATTTTTAAGAGGACTAGATAAAGTAGAAGTTAAAGTAGCACAATTAGCTGGTTTTGTATCTGATAAAGCAGCATACCATCATGGTGAAGCTTCTTTAATGGGTGCAATTATTGGAATGGCACAAAATTATATGGGATCAAATAATATTAATATATTAAAACCTAATGGACAATTTGGAACAAGACTTCAAAATGGAAAAGATGCTGCATCACCCAGATATATTTGGACTGAATTAGAAAAATTAGCTTGTATGATTTATAATCCAATTGATGATCCTATTTTAATTCATCAAGATGAAGATGGTTTACCAATTGAACCAGAATTTTATGCACCAATTATTCCAATGATTTTAGTTAATGGTACTCAAGGTATTGGTACTGGATTTTCAACTAAAATTCCTCCATATAATCCTAAAGACATTATTAATAACTTAAAATTAAAACTTAAGGGTAAAGCAATGGAAGAAATGGATCCTTGGTGGCAAGGGTTTGAAGGAACAATAGCAAAAGTTGATGATTATAATTATGAAATTTATGGTTCATATCAAATTAAAGATAATAAATTAATTATTACAGAATTACCAGTTGGTGAAGCAACTGCTGACTATAAAGCATTTTTAGAAAAGATGCTTGAAGGTGAAGAAACTAAAAAAGCACCTGTTGCAGCTGCTAAAGCAACTAAAGGTAAAAAAGCACCAGCTAAAAAACCTGTTAAAAAAGAAAAAGAAGATAACCCATTTTTAGGTTACAAAGAAAAAAATACTGATGAAAAAGTATATTTTGAATTAACATTTGAAGATGGTTATCTTGATGGAGCTAAAGATATTGAAAAACAATTTCATCTTGTTAAAAAATATAGCTTAAACAACATGAATCTATTTGATAGAAATGGTACTATTACTAAATATAATAATGTATTAGATATTATTAATGAATATTTTAGTGTTAGACTTGAATATTATGAAAAGAGAAAAGCTTATCAACTTGAATTACTTGAATTTCAACTTAGACTTATTAGTTATAAAGTTAAATTTATTTTGATGATTATTGAAAAGAAACTTATTGTTAATAATAAAAAGAAATCAGATATTGAAGAAGAACTTGAAAAACTTAAATTTCCAAGATTAGGTAGAAATAAAAATGATCCTGATCAATCTTATAATTATTTACTAAGTATGCCTATTTATAATTTAACTAAAGAAAAAATAGATGAACTTAAAAGTCAAGAAGAAGATAAAAATGTAGAATATAATACATTAGATACTATGACTGTTCATGATATTTGGTTAAATGAACTAAATAAAATAGAAAAAGAATATGATTCTTGGGTTAAACAAAAAGAAAATTTAGCCAAAAAACAAGAATCTGTTACTAAAACTAAAACTAAGAAAAACAAATCTGTTTAAACATTTATTTATATAATTAATTAATGAACAAATATAAAAATTTATTTAAACAATTTAATAAATTAGATAACTTGAATGAATTGATATCTAAAAATGTTTTAGAAAAAACTAAAAAAAATTATCCAACATCGGAATCATTATTAAGTTTTGATAAATCAAGGTATAAAAATTTATACAAAGATTGGGGTAATATTGGTATATTTAATCACACAGAAAATGAGATTACTCCATTAGTTTATGGTATGATAAACTATAATATTGAAAGCATTGATTCAAGTTTAAGATCAGGTTATTCAGTTCAGTCATCATTAGTTATTAATCCAATAGAAAAATTTGGTTCTGAAAATTTAAAAAATAAATATTTGGATAATCTTTATTCAGGTAATCATATTGGTTGTTTTGGTTTAACAGAACCTGATGCAGGTTCTGATCCAGCAAGTATGAAAACAAAAGCTATCGAATATAAAGATTATTATATTGTTAATGGATCAAAAATTTGGATTACTAACTCACCTATTGCAGATGTTTTTGTTATTTGGTGTAAAGATGAAAATAATAAAATTATTGGTCTTGTTACAGAAAGAAATGATTCTATAAGTACACCAGAAATAAAAGAAAAATTATCATTATTAGCTTCACCAACTGGTTATATTTATATGGATAATTTAAAAATACCAAAAATAAATAAATTAAATGTATCTGGATTAAAGGGACCTTTTCATTGTTTAAATAAAGCAAGATATGGAATATCATGGGGAGTTACTGGAGCAATGGAAAGTATTATTAACACAACAATAGAGTATACAAATGAAAGAAAACAATTTACAAAAACTTTAAATTCATATCAACTTATTCAAAATGAATTGATAAAGTCCATAGAATTATACATAAATTCAACAAATAATTTATTTAGTTCAATTAATTGTTTAGAAACATTTAATGATTTAGAAAAAAATATTGCATTAATATCATTTTTAAAGAGATCAAATTGTGAAAATGCATTAAATGTTGCAAGAATTTGTAGAGATTTATTAGGAGGAAATGGTGTATCAAATTCATACAATATAATTAGACATTTAATTAATTTAGAAGCTGTTAATACATATGAAGGTACAAAAAATATTCACAATTTAATTTTAGGAAGAGAACTTCTTGGTAAAAATGCATTTCTATAATAAAAACTGTAAACATTTATTTTTTTCTATTTTATTGTAAACAAATATTTGTTAAAATTAATTTATTAAATTTTATTTTTATTTAATATATTAATTATCATCTTCGCTATCACTTGACCAATATTTATAATTTTCATCAAGTAATGGTGGTTCATCACTATCTTCTTTTATTTCTTCTTTTTTAATAGGTTGTATTAATTTCCATGTTTCCAATATGATATCTTTAAAATTATAACTCATATCATTAATACAATTAAAAAAAGCTTTTTTATTTTTAACTTCGTGAAATTTAACTTGATTATCTAAAATATCTTTCATTTTATTTTGATGTTCTAATGGGATTTTTTCTCTAAAAGATTCATCAAATTCTGCCATTAGTGATATATTATTTATAAATCTTAATGAACTATCTAAAACTTCATTAATAAAATCTACTTTATTTATTTTTTCTGGTTTTTGTGTTTTAGGATTTATTCTTGTAAAATGTTTTCCTTCCAGTGTTGTTGTACAAAAAGAATGATTTTCTGGAATTTTCTCATTGAAATTTAAATTTTTAATACAAGTTATAGGCATGTTATTACCAGCACCTGCTATTTTTAATATATCGTTTAATGGCATACATTCAACTAATTCTTTACCTATTTGATTTATTACTATGTTATTATTATTTATTGTATTATTTATTGTTCCATTATTTATATTATTATTTGTATTATTATTTGTATTGACTGGTACAAGACTTTTTGTTTTTTCTAACTCTTTTTTTAATTTATTATTTTCTTTTTCTAGTTCAGCAAATTTATTATTTTTACAGATCTTTTCATGTTTCCATCTATTTTGAAAATTTTTAAAATTTTTTTGACATGATCGACAGTTATATTTTTTTCCAGGTATGATTAAAGTATTATCAGGTATTATCAAAGTATTATCAAGTATTATCTTGTCATTATGAAACTTTTTGTTGTGATTGCATAAGCTACTAGCGCTTGAATATGTTTTGTTGCAAACTTTACAACTATATTTATCTGGGTGAATATTCATTATATTTATAATAGAAATTATCTTCTTAAATAATTTTAAAAAGTGAAAAGTGAATTTCACTTTTTTTATAGATTTTTTTTTTTTTCATAAAAAATTTTATCTTTTTAAATTTCAATATTAAAATTTCCATTTATATAATTATCATATTTGTGAATAAACAGCTTTACCATAAAAAAGTAAACTAACATATAATTTTTATGAAACCAACAAAAATGATTTTATAAAAAATATAATATATGTTCTTATAATATTGATGACAACAAATCTTTTAATATTTGATTTAAAAATAAAAGATATTGATATATTATTAGAGTCAATAAATGATAAAACAAAATACATATTAATTGATTACGATAATGATACATTTGAAATATTAGTAAATAAAATAAAAGAATTAAATCTTGAAAGTGTATATTCATTAGGTTTAATAAGAGAAGAATATTTTAGTACATATTATAAATTATTTGAAAATCAAGAACAATTTATATTACAATCAGTTGAAGTTTTAGATCCTGAATTAGAATCATGGTTTACAATGAAATCATTTATTGAGTTTTTAAAAATAAATTATGGATTAAAAGAATTTGATTTTATAAGTTGTAATTTATATAATTATACAGATTACAAATATATATTTAATAAATTAGAAGAACAATTAAATGTTAAAATATACTCAGCAAGTAATAAAATAGGTCAATTAAAATGGTCATTAAATGGAAACAATGAAAAAAATTTAAAAGAAGTATATTTTACTGATAACATTAATAATTATACTGGAACATTTGGTGCAACATTTGTTTTAACTATAACTCCAACAGTTCCTTTAACATATTATAATACAAGTGTTAAATTAAATTTAACTTATGGAACAACACTAACACCAGGTGTTAATTCAAGTTGGGTTCGTGTAAATACAATATCTGGAAGTTTAACAATTTCTGGTAATGTAAACAAGTACTTTATGGTAAATAATTCATATTGTTTTGCAGTTGCAAATAACTCTGTTACAAAATCATTAGATGGTGGAATAACATGGACAAGAGTAAATTCGCCAGCAAATATACAATTAAGTGATATATATGTATGGGATCAAAGTAATTGTATAATATGGGCTAATCCAAATGGGTCTACATCAAAAATATATAAAACAATAGATGGAGGAAATACATGGTTAGATATATCAGGTGGTTATAATAGTGGAAATATTTATAGTATGGCATTTTTAAATGATATCGGTTATATTGGAATAAATGGAAATTTATATAGATCAATTGATTATGGTTATACATGGACTAATTTAAATTTTTCAATAAATGGAAATGTAAAAAAAATTGTAATGGTTTCAACATTAAATATTTATTTTACAACAGCAAATAACTATTTTTATTATTCAACAGATGGTTGTACTACAATAAATTCAACAATTGTAACATCAACAGATTTTGGTTCAATTGATCCAAATACTATATTTTCAGTAAATGGAACAGCATTAACATTTGCAACATTAACATCAATGAGTTTTGGTGGAAGTACAACTCCAGCATCAAGTTCAATAAATGCAATTATAATACCAAATACAACAACATATTATTTATTTACAACAGCAAATTATATATATTCATTAAATAATAGATCAACATGGAATACATATACATATAATATTACAACAACATTAAGTAAATTTCAAATTAGTGAATATTCAATATATGGTTTAGGTGCAGATAATAATTTATATCGTTTATATATTTCATATCCTGGAACATTAAATTATTTTGTTAATAATTTATTAACAAAAAGTTATACAATGAATAAATTATATGAAAATAATGTTTATTTAACAAATTTAAAACAAGGTAATAACAATATTTATTCATACTATTATTCAAATGATACACAATATGATTCTATTTCTTCATCAGTTATTACATTAAATGTAAATCAATGGTCACCATATGTTTATACAAATAATACATTAAGTGGAGTAATAAATCATCAATCAACCGTAAGATTATATACATCACTAAGTTCTTTTATATATGAAACGAATAGTTATTTTTTACAAATTAATACAACACCAATATGTCAAGGAACTCCATATAAAATAAGAATGATAACAAATAAAATAGGTTATAGTTGTTCAACTAATGGGTCATTAGGTAAAACAACAGATGGTGGAATAACATGGTCATTACTTAATACTAGAATATCATATATAACAAATACAAAAAATAAAATAATAGATCTTTATTGTACTGATATATCAAATATACTGTTAGCTACAACAAATAATATTTATAGATCTTTTGATAGTGGTAGTAGTTGGGTATTAACAATTTCAAATATTACAAGTATGGTTGATATGTGTGCAATAAATGAAACAGTAGCATTTACAAATGGATCAAATATTTATTATTCAACAGATTTTGGAATAACATTTCCATTTATATTTCAATCAAATGGTGCAACCAGTATATCATTAGGATTAAAAAGTTTTATTTTATGGGGTACAAATGGTAATTACATATATACAATTAATAATGGTATAGGAGGATCATTATTTGGTAGTGGTATAACATTTTATTATGTAAATTCTTATGATAGATCTTTTGGAATATCATATAATGCAACAAAAGTTTATTTAATATTAAATAATGGAACAAGTCAAACAATCATTTTAACATCATTATATAATATAACATCAAGTATTATAGTTGATTCAAATACAATATTTATAGCTACATGTACAAATGTTTATTATGTATCATTAAATAGAGGAACAACATGGGCAACTAATACATTACCATCAGCAATTAATCATTTTTGTCAAGTAAATTATAATTTATATGCAGTATGTCAAGATGGAAATTTATATTTATTATATTTAGTTTATCCAGGAACAATAAATATTTTTGATAATAATAGTTTATTATTATCATATCAAAATACATCAATATTTAATTTTAATTCAGTATTTTTAACTCCAAAATCATATAATTTATATTCTATATTTGTACCAGATAATCAATCTTATTTAACATTATCATCTAATGTATTAAATATAAATATAATAAGACCATCATTAATAATTTCGACATATAATTCATTAAGTGGAATAGTAAATTATAATAAAACAGCAAAAATATTTTATAATTACGGTTCATTTATAAATCAATATGGTATAAATAATCATTTTTTAAAAATTAATACAACACAAACAGGAATAGGCGGATCAATAAAATTAAAAATGATGAATGAAACATATGGTTTAATTTCAAATATGGGTTCAACAATATCAGTAACAACAGATGGTTGTTTAACATGGAAAACAATAAATATAAATTTACAATATTATAAAGCAAACACTTATAATAGAATTATAGATGTACATGGTTGGGATATATCAAATATATTAATAGCAGGTGGAAATAGAATAGCAAGAACAACAGATGGAGGTAATACATGGTATGATATATCAGGTGGTTATAATTTAGATACATATATAATAAGTTTTCAGTTTTATGATGAAACAGGATATTTAATAACAGATAGTAAAATTTATAAAACATACAATTATGGTGTTAATTGGTTTAGACCATTTAATATAACAGGTATGCCATGTATGGATGTATTTAATAAACAAATATTATTTATAGGATCAACAACAAGTAATTATTATAATTATACATATGATGGTATAACAACAACTAGTACATTTACAAGTGGAATAATATATCAATTTATGTTTGTATTTGATGAAAATTTAACAGTTGGTTTACATAATAGTAATTATTCAGTTTTCAAAATAACATCAAGGGGAACAAGTTTTACAAATATATTTAATGCAACAAGTCCATTAATATTATCATCCGTTTATGCTTTAGATTTGAATACTTTTATAGCTTTTACAGCATCAAATAGTTATTATGTTTCATATAATGCGGGAACAACATGGAGTTTATATTATTTAAATACATCAATAGTAAATACATCAATAATAAATAATGTAATATATGCATTGGATGTAAATGGTGATATTTATAGATTATTATTAAGCTATCCTGGTCAAATAAGTATTTATGATAATAATGGATTATTACAAACTTATAATCAAAATACCTTAGGTTATATAAATTTTGGTTATTTTAATAAAAATACACAATATATATATAGTGTAGTATCATCATCATATTATTTATCATTATCTTCTAATATATTACCGATCAGTTTTAATGATAAGTTAATATTATCAACTAGTGGAGTTATTACTTATGGTTCAACAATAAAAGTTTCAAATGTTTTTAATAGTAATTATACATTAGAATATGGAACACAATTTGTAAAATATAATCAAACAACCTTAATAAATGGTGTTGGATTAGTAATGTGTATGGTAAATAGTAATTTAGGATTTATTGGTGGAACAGGTGGAACAGTATCAAGAACACAAGACGGAGGTATTACATGGACAAATTTAAATATAATCAATTATTATTCATATTCAAGTAATCAAATAGTAGATATTTATGCATGGGATATATCAAATATAATAGTTGGTGGTGGTTTAAAAGTATTTAAATCATTTGATGGTGGTAATTCATGGTTAGATATAAGTGGTGCATATAATACAGGAAATATAATAGTAAACATGAAGTTTATTGATGAAACAGGAATAATATTTAAGTATGGTAGTTCTATAATATACCGAACAACAAATTATGGTATAACTTGGTATTTATATTTAAGTATGGGAACAATAATAAATGGTTATATGTATTCAAAAACATCAATAATGACTGCAACAACCCAATTTATATATTACACATCTAATGGTACATCAGTAACTAATTATGGTAATAATGGAGCTTATCAGTTAGCATATATATATGATTCATCAATATATGTTTCCTATTATGGAGGTTATCAATTGAACATATTTGTTAACAATGGTATTGCTAATTCATTTAACACTGCATATACAATAACATCTGTAATTATGCTTGATATCAATATTATTATAGCAACAACAAATGTAAAATATTATTACATATCATATAATAGGGGTTCTACATGGTTATTATTTAGTTTACCTACAGTAATATTAAGTTTATATAAAAAGGATTATTTAGTTTATGGTTTAGGTAATGACAATAATTTATATGTTATGTTTATAAATAATCCAGGAACAATACAAATGTACAATAACAATCAATTATTACAAACTTTTAAAGCAAATGGATATTTTACAAATAACTATTTATATAATTTAACAGCAAACAGTTATAATATTTATTCAGTGTTTGTTCCTGATAATAATAATTTGTATCTTACAATATCATCAAATACATTAAATATTAATGTTATACAGCCATCACCTACTATATATACAACATATACATTAAGTGGAATAGTAAACCATGGTTCAACTATAAAATTATATAATACTTTTTCAACAATACCATTTAATATTGACTATAATACACATTTTGTAAAACATAATGAAACACTCGTATCATCAGGTCAACCATTAAGTATATATATGTTAAATACTAATTTAGGATTTGTTTGTGGAACAGGTGGATCAGTATCAAGAACTCAAGATGGAGGTTTTACTTGGACAAACTTAACAAGTATAGGTTATTTTTTAGAAACAACGTATCAACCAGTAGATATTTATGCATGGGATATATCGAATATAATAGTTGGTGGAGGTTTAAAAGTATTTAAATCATTTGACGGTGGTAATTCATGGTTAGATATAAGTGGGGGATATAATACAGGAAATATAATAGTAAACATGAAATTTATAGATGAAACAGGAATAATATTTAAGTATGGTAGTTCTATAATATACCGAACAACAAATTATGGTATAAGTTGGTATTCATATTTAAGTATGGGAACAATAATAAATGGTTATATGTATTCAAAAACATCAATAATAACTGCAACAACACAATTTTTATATTACACATCTGATGGAACAAATGTATCATATTTTGGTTATAATGGGAGTTATAAATTAGTTTATATGTATGATGCATTAACATATATTTCATATTATGGAAATTATCAAATAAATGTATTTTTTAATAATTATATAGTAGGCGAATTGTCACCAGCATATGTAGTATCATCATTTATAATGTTTAATTCAAATATAATATTTGTAACTACATATACAAATTATTACTATGTATCATTTAATACTGGAAAAACATGGTCATTATATACATTACCAGTACCAATAATAAGTTTATATAAAAAAGATTATATAATTTTTGGATTAGGACAAGATAATAATTTATATAGATTATATTCAAGTTATCCAGGAACAATAAATATATATAACAACAATAGTAATTTATTAACTTACAACTCAGATAGTTATTATGATTTTAATTATTTATTTTATTTATCACCAGGTAACTATAATTTATATTCTACTATTGTTCCAAATAATCCATATTATTTAACAATATCATCAAATACACTAAATATAAATGTAAATTCATACAATTTAGTTAATTATACATTAAATACACTTAGTGGAATTGTTGATCATTATTCAACATTTAAGTTTTATAGTAATTTTATTGGAACACCATTTATAGTAGATTATACAACACATTTTGTTAAATATAGTCAAACACCAATGATAAATGGACAGCCATTAAAAATATATATGGTTAATGATAATTTAGGATTTTGTTGTGGTACAGGTGGAACAATATCAAGAACACAAGATAGTGGTGTTACTTGGACAAATTTATCAATTATTTCATATTATTTAACAACAACATATAATATTACTGATATACATGCATGGGATATATCAAATATTATATTATGTGGTGGAACAAAAGTATTTAAATCATTTGATGGTGGTAATTCTTGGTTAGACATAAGTGGAGCATATACAAATAATTGGGCTTTAACTAATTTAAAATTTATTGATGAAACAGGATTATTGTTTTTTATTGGTAATAGTTATGTGTATAAAAGTACAAATTATGGTATTACATGGTATCAATATGTCAATATTGGTGCAAATTGTTATGAAAGTTTTATGTATTCAAAATTAACTTTTGTTACTGCAACAAATTCATATGTTAGATATAGTAGTTCTGGTTCAAATTCATATTTTGGCGAAACAGGATTATATAGTTTAGTATACATGTTAGATCCATCTATATTTATAGGATATTATAATGATAACAGAATTTATGTTTTTGTAAAAGGTTCTACAGTAACTTCACCATATTTTTCTTATGTAGCAACTTCAATTATTATGGCAAATTCAACAACAATTATTGTTTCAACAAGATCTAATTATTGTTATGTATCTAATAATTTAGGTGTAACGTGGTCAATATATAGTTTATTAGTACCAATAAAATATATGTATAAAAAAAATAGTACTATTTATGGTTTAGGTTTTGATAATAATTTATATGTTTTATATATAAAATATCCAGGAACAATTAATGTTTATAGTAATGATAATAATGTATTAAGTTATAAAAATGATAGTATATTTAACTATGATATAATAAAAAATTTATCAAAAGGTTATAATACATTGTATTCAATATTTAGTCCTGATAATGCTTCTTATTTATCATTATCATCAAATATATTAAATATAACTGTAAAAGAACAAACACCACAAATTTATACAGCATATTCATTAAGTGGTATTATTAATCATGGTCAAAGTGTTAAATTATATTTTAATAATTACTTGTTAAAACCAGAATATTCAACTAATTTTGTAAAATTAAATACTACTCCAATAATTAACGGTACACCAATAATTATAAGAATGACTAATAATTTATTAGGTTATTCATTTGATTATAAAGGTATAATATCAAGAACACAAGACGGTGGTATAACATGGACAACAATACAAACAAATATTTCATACTATAATACATCAACAACAAATAATATTATAGATATTTATGGTTGGGATATTTCAAATATAATTATAGCAGGAGGTCAAAAAATATTTAGATCATTTGATGGTGGAATTAATTGGACAGAAATTATAGTTTCAGGTTTAGGAACAATAACAAGTATGGGTTTTATTGATGAAACAGGATATCTTGGAACACAAGGAAATATATTATATAGAACAACAAATTATGGTTTAAATTGGGTACAATTTACAACAATGGTTAATACATCTTATAGTTTTTATATGTACAATAAATATACATTATTAATAACATTACCAGGTAATACAGGATTTATGATTAATGGTATAAATATTAATTATACCAACATTGGAAATAATTCAATTACAGGTTATATTTATAGTCCTGATTTAATGGTTTGTATAACAACAAATGGATCACAATATTTGGCATATGTATTTAATACAATATCACGTGGTAATATAAATGTTTATTCAACTTATAGTTATGAACTAACATCAATAATAATGACAAATAGTACAACAATAATTATAGGAACAACATCACAAGTTTATTTAATATCATATAATTTAGGAAAAACTTGGAATATATTATCAATTAAAAGTCCAATAATGGAATTATATAGAAATGATAATGGAATATATGCATTATGTCAAGATGGAAATATTTATATTTTAGATTTAACATATTCAAAAACATTTCAATTATATGATAACAATAA
>JACCDO012012352.1_pt1 | contig 15875 bp, 16 predicted proteins | sample 7446101 | NCBI WGS metagenome assembly JACCDO01 (sample SAMN15323440, study PRJNA562643) | freshwater metagenome | isolation source: river surface water | place: USA:Blue River Watershed | collected 2017-08-16
AGCGAAGACATCACGAATTTGAATTAGGTATTGAATAAGTTTATGGCCAAAAGGATTTGGGGGTGTTAGACGCCTCCCGCTTGCAGCCGGTAGGCTTATATGAGTTATATAAGCCTACCGGCTGCAAGCGGGAGGCGTCTAACACCCCCAAATCCTTTTGGCCATAAACTTATTCAATACCTAATTCAAATTCGTGATGTCTTCGCTGCGCCGCGTTTTAGAGCCGGGACCCTTACCCCCTACTAAGCCTCAACTGCCGATTATTATCTCTAGACTAACAGCGCTCACGGGCTCGCGGATTGTTGAATCGGAGTCTAATGATACGCGCTCGCGAACTCGCGCTTATTGTCAACAGGCCTTTACTACCCCATGGGACTCTATCTCAATTATTGTCTATAGACTGATAGCGCTCGTAAACTCGCGTGTTGCGGATTCTAAGCATAATGATACGCGCTCGTGAACTCGCGTGGAAGCTTACGGATGTTCTAAACACAGCGATTACCGGAAGCCCGGACTACGGGCGGGAGGTGGGAGGCGCTCCTCACAAAATCCGGGAGACAGCAACTCTAAAGAAATTACTCTGTTTTCAGAAAACTAAAACATCAAATGAATTGTGGGAGTAGGGAGGTATATTATAAACTTTGACATGGGAAAAGTATATATATATAGTAAGTCGGGATATCATGCATGTATTTATATGGCCGGGGGATTTGGCCATGAACGGCTCACAACCTCCGCTATGCTGCGGACGGGCTCGATCGGTCGAATCTGATGAAAAAAATAGAAGTTGAGGACTCACAGACACCCCACCGCAATGACTCACATCTCACATCGGACTAGACGCGCATGTACCCAAGCCCCGTTAATAGAGAATGCGCCAACCGGTGATGCTCGCGAGCTCGCTCAGATATCGTCATCTTCCGGTATTGTTCTGATGATTGTAGAGCGATTTCGTAGATATGCCTAAACACGTTGATCGACATCGGGAGTCCGAACACCCGGCGCGATGACACGTTGACCCTTTTCTGCATTGCATTTTCCGACAGACTAAATATATCGAACAGCTTCGGGTCAGATCTTAGAAGCTTAGTCACGTATGGCGATGCATCGAACAACAACGGCCCGTACCTCGCAGAGGTCTTATACACATTCAGCAAGAATGAAATCTTCTGAGGAGCACTTCCGTGAGGAGTAACGATGATATAATTCCGCAGTTTAGATTTTGCATCCTCGATATCATTGACGATATGCATTCTGGCATAATCATTTCTGACCGGTACTTGAGTCACATAGAGCCCGACTATAAGTCTGTCTTCTGGACTAGCATGGCTCGAGTCAAGCCTAGCCCGGAGTATGTCTAGCGGCACATACTTGTCCGCGTTCTTGTCAGTCACCAGAGCATTGTTAGCTTTTCTCTCAGCAACTCCTATGAGGTTTTCATTGATAGCATCTTGATAGAACTTAAGTAGTGGAACTCCGCGGCCCTCGGGAACTGCTTTCAGATATGCTATGATTGCCCACAGATATGCGTTGATGGAGTACACGTTCCCCGTCTTAGTTACAACCTTCATGATTCTGGCAGTGTCTTCTAGCTTCTTGTAGTCATCACTGGACGTGATGCCCAAGTGATTCATCTTGCGAGTACGGTCGTAGATAGTCGTCTCTGTACCCTTGAACATTTGCTCTAATTTCATGGCTTATAACTAATCGCCGATATTTCCTTCTAAAAAATTGAAATTAAACATAAGTGGTTTGACTAGTAACATAATCATGCCCAAGCAAGCAAAGTACATACCCGACGACCTACTTGAAAAGCACGGCTTCACGCGCAATGAATATGATCAAGCAGTTGTCATCATGTTGAGAATCAGAAAAATGAAAGTTGAACTGTCTACCAGAAAGACCGAACTAGAAGCAGTTAAAAACAGAGAGGAATTAGCCAAGCAAGAAATCGCAAGAAAGCAGAAAGTCGCACGCAAGAGGGAGTGGCCATTACTAGTGTGCCCAACGTGTGGAGCGTTCGTCAAGTGCAGCATGAAGAGACATAACAATACAGCAAAGTGCAAGCGAGACTCTGCCACTAAGAGCATGGAAGCACTGATACCTGACTACGTTCCATAAAGCAATGCTTCTTTTTTCTTTGTAAAATGGCATACGAAAAGCATTTTGAAGAGATAGAAATACTCATGTATACAATACAAATGTTCTCCAAGTACTTCGCCAAGCAAGATAACGGTACCTACGATATCGTTCGCAAGACCGCATCCTTCATTGACCGCAAGTACTCTGAATGCTTTGACGAGAACAAGCTAGCCGCAGCTTGTCTTAAGAAGGATTGCATTGATCGTTTGATCCGTAGTGACGCCCGTAACATGATCCCCATTGAGAAGTACCTAGAAGCTCATTACGAGTATCGCGCGACTGGCCATTACTACAAGAATCACAAGGTCAAGTACAACCAGAACAAGACTCTCTACGGACGGGCTCAAGCTGAGCACGCATTGTCTATGCAAGCCATGGTTCGAGAAGTTCGCCACTTCATCGCTCATAAGAAATGCGTCGACGTGGACATGAGTTCAGCTCATCCGACTCTGACTCTATGGATCTGTGAAGAGCTAGGATTCGAATCACCCAAGCTTAAAGACTATGTCATGCATCGCGCCGACAAGATCGCTGAAATCGTTGACTACGCGGCCGAACATGGCCAAACGGAGGTCATTGAGAAAGGCAAAGCGAAGCCAATCGACAAAGCTTACGTCAAGTACTACATGCTCGCGATCGTTTACGGCTGTGGGTCTAACCGAATCAATGCTATCAAACACAAGCATCCCTGGATCATGGAGTTCAAAGCTGAGATGGACGAGATCGCCAAGAAGATATGCCAGGCCTTCCCGCGATTATATGAGGATAACAAGAAGCGCAAAATCGAGCAAGGGAAGGCATACAACTTCGAGTCGAGTACTATGAGTCATTTATGCCAGTACGCCGAGAATAGAGTCCTTATGGATATGATGAAGGTTCTTAAGACTATGGCTCCCGGTCACGTCGAGGGAACTGCTCTATGTTTCGATGGGCTCATGATTCCTTGCGCTTCTCCAGAAGGGGAGGATTTCGACGAAAATGCTTTCATTGTTAAGTGCCAGCAAGCTATCGACATCCCAAGGTTCAAGCTCGAAGTCAAGGACATGTCTGAGTATCACGACAAGGTCTCTGAGCAGATTGACTACGACGCTGACATTGACTACCTTGAAAAATATTTCAACAAGCAGTACTACGACGAGCTCAAGACCTACGAGAAAGTCAAAGGGACATTCGGAATAAGAGCCCACAGACACTTCATCACCGATCTTGAAGGCCGAGTGTGGCCAAGCCTTGATATGCTTAGAGCAGCAGCCGCACACAGAATTGATGAACACATGGCGACGATGTCGGGCTTAGCTAAGAGACAGTATCTCATTAAGACCTCTAGAGAAGCATTACCCAGCGCTACGAACGTGCATGGCTCAATCTTCAGATACTACGGAGTTGACAAACGAACGAAGGAAGGTAAGCCTAAACTCATTGAGATTCATAGCAGTGATCTATTCGAGGGAATCGAAGATCGCCTGTCCAAGATTGAACGCATTGTCTACAATGTTAACGACTTTGGAGCTGAGGTCCAGCAAGAGGATGGGGTACTCAATACCTTCCCGGGACTTCGAGCACAGTATGTAGACGAGCCAGACATGTCATTGGTTCAGCCCTGGCTTGATCATATCTTCAAGTGCTTTTGCAACTCGGACATGCACGCGTACAAGTGGTATATGAGCTGGCTCAATCATGCATTCAGGACCCCGAGTACTATCACACGTAAGGCTATCATCTTGAAATCTAATAACCAACAGATAGCCATGAAAGGCACATTTTGGAACAATCTTGTGGTCAAGCTCATATACGGCGAAGCTCTAGCAGCGGTCCATGAGGGCGTTAACTGGATCTCAGATAGATTCAATAGCATTCTTGAACATCCGCTTGTTCACATCTGTGAAGAAGCTAAGACAGTGTATGACGAGAGCAAAGCTATTCAGGAATATAACAATCTTAAGCGGATCACAGGCGGCCAGATACATACCATCGAGAACAAATGCAAGGACAAGCGCCCAACGACGTGCTATGGAAACATCGTCATTCTCACGAATAATAATCACGTTCTCAATATTCCAGACTCGGATCGTCGCGTTGCCTTCTTCGACTGTAATGAGAATGTAGTGAAGCAATCTCCAGAAGGTGAGAAGCTCTACAAAGAAAAACTCTATAAGCTATGCACTCAATCAACCGCCAATAGCTTCTACTCGTACTGCATCCAGTACACAGATACTGTTGATCTCGAAGACATTCCCGATAGTGAATTCAAGAACAACGCCATCGATGACTCTAAGAGTGATATTCAGAGGTTCTTAGATGAGTTAGACACTATAGAAGAAGACGTAATGCACTGCGAGGGTTGGAAATACAATGCTAAGGATCTAGCTAAGCCATACTCTAGCAGTCTGCTACACGGGGTATACAAGGAGTACTGTCAAGAGATGGACATCATCCCGATGTCGCTGACTACGTTCGGGAAGGAAATGGGCACTACGAATTACATAAGAAAGGTGATCAGACACAAGAGCTACTACTACAAGCCAGAATAGATAGCGCGTACGCGCGATCAGTAGATTCCCTGTTTGTTCCAAAAGAATCGGAACGGAACACGCGCGATCAGTAGATATTGAGTTATTTTTTTGATCACCTTTTTCGTTCCGATTCTTTTGGAACAAACAGGAATTTCTATCAAGGCATTAGTATAGCCATGCCGCAATTGTTCTATAAGCCCCTCGAAGCACGGATCGCGCAAGGCAAGGATGATGCAAGACTCCAAGCTGTTGCAAATGCTAAGCAGCAAGAGAACGTTCGGTATGTCAACATGTCTGACTATGATAAAGAGCTCAATAGACAAAGACTACAGCAATTCGCAACAGCCATACGACCAGCCCTAGCACCAGCTCCAGAACAGGGGTCCGACCTAACAGCTTCTAGCTTAGACAAAGCAATCAAAGCATTGCCGACCGGAAAGTCGGGAGTGAATTGGAAGGACTCCAAGATCATTCAAGAAGCGGTTAGAATACTGACCAATGATATCGGATACAATCTTTATCCCAGAGACTTCGATAAGATGTCATTCGCAGAAGCCATCGACGCAGTTAAGAAGGCCGATGTCTCGACCGAAGCATTTGCGAAAGCCATCGATGCTGTTGTGTCTAAGAGACTAGCGAAAGCAAGAGGCGCGACGCAATCCGTTAGCCAAACCATCGGATCAGCATCTGCCCCGTACAGAGCAGCGAGGGCTATTAAACAGGGTACAGAGAAAATGAAGAGAGAGGACCCAAAAAGCATTGTAAAGAATATTCTCGGAGACATAATCAGCAACGTCACTCGAACCAGAGACACTCCCATCCTAGAACAGCCTGAAGGAGCGATGAGAGAATCTTTAGGACTTACCCAAGAGCCCGGTTTTAATTCGACTAACGGGGAAAAAAAACTTTTCGCTACGAATAGGGGGTTTTCGGGCTGGCCAGCATATGTTGAATACAAAGGGCATCCAACATACTATAAGAGGAAAAATGGCAAGTACATAAGACACACTGGTGAGGAACTTAAGAAAGCTAAAGCTGCAGAAAAAAATAAATAGATATATACCTATGCGGAGAATTCGACCACTCTACAAGGGCGCGGGAGCTCAGCTACCCGACATTGCGCCAGAGAGCGTGCCCGAGCCCAAGGAATTCGCTGGAGCCAATGCGCATAATGAGAAGACGGTCACTAAGATCATCAAACAAGCCATTAAAAAAAGCCAACCCAAATACATAGACACTAAGTATCTGCTTGAGCCAAAGCGCGTCAATCGGTTCGTTCCGAAGGAAACATAAACGTAGCTTGCTCGAACTCATCATCAATCTTCTTAACCCAATGAAACTGACCATTAGCATCTTTGATCCTTATTTTTTTGACTGGCAGACAAGCACGACGCAGCAACTGCACTTGATCGCGCATGTCTTTGGCAAGAGTCTGGACTGTCGCCAATAATAGTGGGATAACCTCTTCATAGTCGACCTCATAAGGACATCGGTCTAGAGTGTGGACTCGCGCCTTTGGGTCAGTCATATATTGTTCATGTAATTGGATCGAGTCGTCGCCCGAAGACTTAGTGCAGTGAGCTAAGCCGGCCTCCATTAGATCCTGAGCACTAAGACAGTAGTGAGTGTCGCCGTCCACATCATATTGTAGAACCTGCATGTTGATCAGTCTCTTCTGGGAGTCAAGGCTGACTCGCTTGCTCGGCGGTAACGTTCGAAGGTCAGCTCTCATATCTAACGATAGTTATTACCTTACCAAAGATATTTCTTAGAGAGTATTCCAGCAAGGGAGTCACTGCCCCTGTGTCTAGAGTGGAACAGCCGGCGTCTATTTCCGTCACGATGATCAAGATGCTTATACAGCTTAAGCGGGGTTTTGTCTTCATACTGCTCGTAGCGTTGATCTCCGAACTGGACACGCGTGCCGTCTACCATCACAGAGTACTTCTTGGGGTATGTGCCTCGAGCCCAGTCAGTGATTCTCATGCCTAGCTATATAACTGATAGACAAGTTCGACGCCATTCCTTAGAGTCACAGTGGAATATCTAGCAGATTCTATCGGGGGTGTTTGCATGAACCTCCAGAAGTGTATAGTCTCGCGCCAGTAGCTATTCGCGAAATGATTATTCGCCAACCACCTCTTTGCGTCTTCTAGACCGAATTGGCTTTTTGGGAGGAGCACTGTCTGGAGAGTCCTCTTTGGTATCCCCATTCGAATCGCAGTCTCTTTCGGAATTGTCGGCATGGCTATATTCCTTCGGAACGAAAACTTTAGCCTCTAGGTTTTTAACTCGCTCTTCTAAGAGCTTGACATACGCGTGTAGCAAAGCAGTCAGTTTTGGATAGCTGACACTCATTACAGAATTAGCGGGACTGACAAACCCGTCGTGGTCTATATGTTCTGGGAGACCCTCCTGGAGGTCTTCACGGCAACATACGACGTCATCTAATCCGGCTTTAAGGAGGTCCTGAGCTAGGTAACCATACTGCTCGTCATTATTAGTCTCTGGACAACATGTGTAATGCTTTGGTTCAACGTTGAAGAAGGATTCGGCTTCTTCTTGAGTAACAGCCCTGATGTTCTTTTTCTTTCGGAGATCACTGAGAACATCGACCTCTCCCTGGACGGCTATTCTACCCTGGAAGTACGCACTGAACGATACTGCGCCAGAACTGCCTGAACTGCCCGTGGAACCACTGGAATTGAGGTACCCGTATGATGAGACATTTTGCGTGTTTGAGCCGACCTCTAGGCGCCAACTACTAGCAACGGGGCCTATTCCTATGCTCGTGTGTCCGCCTCCGTCTGTGTATATCTCTTGACCCAAGTAGATTCCTTTGAAGAGAAGAGTTGTTCGATTGTAAGAGTAGATCTCTCCATACGTGCCATTCCAGCCGAGCTCCAAGCCCCCTCCTGCCCATCCTGAAAATCCAGAGTTACTCGTCCCGCAAGCTCTTAACTTATGTGCAACTTGAAACGACCCGGGTTGTGTGAGATTAGCGGTATACGTACTAGCCGTGTATCCAGAGCCCTGACCGAGGTAGATGCCGTTCACGCCGCCCGACAAGATCTGTGTAGCTGAGTCAGCGGCTGTTATGCCGTACGTCCCAGCGAATAAATTAATCTGGAATGGATGACTTTCAGATCCAAAATCTAGTAATGAATTCGAATTACATGTTCCAACTGGATTATACGAGCTTCTATTGATGAAAAGCCCGCTTGGGGACAAATTAGCTAGACCATACACTCCGACTGAACTAGCAGACTGCATGCGCAATGAAGTGCCATTACCAGAAATGCTCGTGCTAGTCGTGTATGAGTCCTGCAGAAATATCGCTTGGAATCGATCAAGGACTGAGGTATAGCTGCTATTGCCGACGATGTTTCCACTAAAATTGTTCGAACCAGATCCAAATGAATTAACCACTCCATTAGTTGCGATGGTTCCATTTGCGTTGAGAGCACCGCTAAGACCCAATCCGCCGGACAATACTAGAGCCCCAGTGGAGTAGTTACTAGAAGCAGTTGTACTCAAGAATCTCCAATCACCTGTGGGCAGATCCATAAGAGCTTTGTAAGAGCCGTTCGAGTACATGTAATATGTCCTTGGATTAGATGCTAAGCTGCCTCGCACACCCAGTTCAAGATAGTCGGAGATGTCGTTAGTCATCTTTAGATTGGCGCGTCCGCTAGTGCTCGTATTAACTATCTGTATCGCATCATTGATGTCATTCCATGTGAACTGACCCAGTCCAGTGACCTGCTTGCTTGAGCCCAATGCTAGGACCTTGCTAGCTTGCGCAATGCCCGGAGTGACTCCTTCTAGTAATGAGATCACCGATATGTAGCCTATTGACAAGTACAGAGTGTCCGCTTGTCTTTTAGTGAGGTAAGTCCCAGAAGCGAACATCTCTGAGGTATAAGTCGATGACCAGAAGGCCGGGGCTAAGGTTGTGTATCCGCTCACTCCAGACATTCTATATATGAATCCTTATTAAAGTTAAGACTATGTACATGTATACCCAAAAAACGATGGAACAAACGATTGCTATGCTCGCCCTTCTCCAACAAGCCGAGTCTTACGACTGCGAAATTGCCGCTCTGACGGCTAAACTGGCCGAAGTAACAGCCCTTAAGAAAGCCGCTATCGCTGATGCCAAGGCTCTACGCAAGGCCGCTGCTGCTGAGCAAGCTGCCGAACGTCTTAGAGAACGTCATGAAGCCAGAGTTATGGCTGGTGAAGACGTACCCATGAAGACTGAACGCATTGAAGTCTCTAAGATTGCTAACATGCTTGAAGAGATGTACGTCAAGCTCGGCATAGAGGTCGGCACTGCTAAGAGTCGCCGCGAGACTATCAAAGAAGCCAAGAGAATCTTTAATGAATTTCAAAAGACAATCTTAAGACAAGAACGAACTGCCATGCGCTCGATTGAAACCGTTGAACCCGCGAGACCTCATGACCTAAGACGCGAACGCTTTGCAATGTCAAGCATCGTAGTCGAGCATACTGAGCGCGCACGTACTGCTTCGGAAGAACTCGCTCAGGAACATGGCTTAACGGCTAACGATGTCATCGCCGAAGTGCCTGAAGTCGAAGTTCCCACGGAAGGTAGACCCGAAGTCGAAGCGGGGCCATGCCCGCACGCACCAATATACTCTCCGAATAAGTGGTCTGAGTGCGACCTTGATGTTGACTCATTTCTTAACCTAGTTGATTCAACCAAATGGCAGGATCTTCATTGGCAAGCTAAGTTCAGATACGTCGGAGTTCATGAATGGGACTTTAATCGTCTGCCCACTGATGCACAGGATGCTCTAAAGAAGTACTTAGATGAATCTCCCGGATATCCCAACGTGGGTGATTTCGATAAGCTAAAGATCAGCTTAACACCCCTACGAGCGGTTGCTACGAGGGAGCCTCTGCCTGATTTTCACTCCTATGACAGAAGCAAGCCTGATATCTGGAAGCATGAATATGTTAGAACATGCGTATGGGGCTCTTGTGATCTCACGACAACTGAGTTCAATGAACTGATTAGCACGACTAAATGGCATGATCTCCACTGGCAGGCTATGCTCAGATTCTGTGGCATTGATAAATCTGAGTTCGGTTCTCTTAATCCAAGAGCTAGGGGCCAGCTCGTAGGTTGGCTCAAATCTTTAGATGGGTATCCGCAACAAATGCTTATGAAGAACGGCCGCGAGATAAATGATTTCGAAGTGCTCAGGAAAGTACTTGAGGCAGTTAAAGCTCTACCTGAGGCATCGGGACAAGACCAGGCTGGTCCGGCGCAGTCATAAGCTCCGGCTCGACGTATGGCTCTTGTGTGGGCCACATCACATCGAATAAGTTGTGTCTGATTTCTGGTTTAACAAAGTCTAGTAGCATGAAATGCATGGGCTTCTCAGTCGCGCGGTTATACAGGTCTAGGAGTTCATCTTCTGATAATCTCATTGAGTACTCTGACAGGATCATACGCAAGTCACGCTTGTTAATGCCGCGACCTAATGCTACATAGTTGACGTTTTGACGAATCAATTTTCCCGTTCCAAAATAGCTCTGAGTAATGTAAATAGAACTCCAGCCGAGTTTACGACCTCTAATGAAAGAAGCGCCGATAGCTTTGTCCTTCTCTAAGACGAGGTCGTCATAGATGAGTAATTTATTGGTCTTGTCTGTAGAGTCAATGTCGGGCACTCCATCAACATCGTATATATGGATCTTAACGGAGTCTAGCCGGTCTTTGATCATATCGTAGAGGGCTTCATCGGCTTTAGTGACAATGACTATTCGCGTAAACGTGTGGCTCATGTGATACAACAGATTGGTTACAAAATTAGTCTTTCCGCCGCCTGAGCTCGTGCATACAAGCATTCGAAATGGCAGTTTGATTTGATGTATCTGATACGCGGGGTTGACAACCTTCTCTGGCTTCAACGTCTTGTACCAATTTATCATCTTCTTTTCTGCCATTACTTACTATAATTCTATCGCGAATATAATATAGAGTATGTCATTTCCGATCGTTCTCAATAGTACGAATGCCGTGTCGAGTAATGTCTTTGCCATTGATCTACCAACCGCTATCGATCTCGATGGATTCGATTGCTCTCTAGGAACCTCGTACTTGTACAACTCGATCTACAATATCACTACCACTCTGAACAACAACTCGTACACGTTGATCCATCCTAAGAATGGCGGCTCAGACACGATCTCGGTCGTTATGCCGGACGGAGGATATAACATTTCAGATCTCAATTCGTATCTCGAGTATGTTCTCATTCAGAACGGCAAGTACATCACCAATAATACGACCGGCCAAAATACTTACTACTGTGCCTGGGTTCTCAGTCCAACGAGCTATCAGGTTCAGTTCATCAGCTATCCGATCCCGACCAGTTTGCCTGCTGGATATACCTCTGGGGGCATGACCTTTCCTGCCGTGGCTAATCAAGTGCCTCAAGTAACTATTCTCTCGACTAATAACTTCAAAGACATCATCGGATTTTCGCCAGCGACGTATCCAAGTTCGAGTACGTCAGCGACTACAGTGACCTCATCCAGTACGTACGTGCCGAACGTCAACCCGATCTCGGCAATTCAGTTCAGATTGTCTTGTTTGATCAACAATTTCTCAAGTAACAGTCAGTTGCTACATGTTGGCACGTTCGCTGGTTCGCGAATCGGAGAGCTTGTGAACATGAGTCCGATCTATGAGTCTTTCGTCAATTGCCAGGGGACGCACAGAACGTTGACCCTCAGCTTTTTCGACCAGCAGGGACGTCCTTTATCTTTGCTCGACCCCAATATCGTCGTTAAACTGGTATTTAGAAAACGTAAAGAAAATTAATTTGGAATGTATAGCGAGATGAATTACAAACCATTCAAGATCCGCATGACTAAGGACCAACAGAAGAAGGCCATGAAAGGTCAAGGTGTCCGACTCACTAAAGATCAGCTCGGGTCTGGCGAGCAAGTAATGCTTCATACTGAAAATTTCAAGAAAGTGTCTGCAGCTCATCGCAATGGCACCGGCGTGCTTATCTATATGTCGCCAGGTGAGATCATGGCCTCGGCTCAGGAAGCTGGCCTCATGCCTCAAGAGATTGAGCTATCTGGTTCGGGATTCTTCCAGGATGTCTGGGACGGTCTCAAAAAGGTCGGGGGCTTCTTGAGAGACACTGGAGCCGGAAGTTTGCTGGCAGACGCCGCAGCCGCTGCTGCTACTCCTTTCGTTGGAGCAACCGGAGCTCAGCTAGGTCGCAAAATTTTCAAAGGGGTTTCCGGCATGGGTATGGGCCCTAAACGCAGAGGACGTAAGCCTATTGATCGAGCACTCGACGGGTCTGGTTTGTATTTGTAGAAAAAAATTTCGTTCCGAAGGAAATATATCTCTCTTAAGAAGCAGAAGGCATTAGCCATGATACACGTCCTTAAACATTTTCATGAATTCATCACTACGAGGCGCGTATAACCAAGTTAGACACAGGAGTCCACAGTCCTTAGCGTCAAGGCTCTGCAATTGACGTGTACCGCTGGCTAGCTTCAGTCCTCTCGGGACTTCTTTAGGTCTCTCGAAAGCATAGGGATCAAAGTATTCTTTTTTTTGACGATCGATAGCAACCCAATGAGTCCCCGGCCCATAATGATCGAGGTTAAGAATGAGTTTATCACCCTTGAGTCTATTGATGTCTGTAATGCGGCCTGTCTGTATCGTCATGCCCATTGCATTAGCTAGATCATGTAGCTCTGACTCTGACGTCGCGCGAGTGGGGTCGACTCTGAGGTGCGGCAAGGAACGTATATTATTTAATTTTCTTCGAGAACTCATTTATATTGATATAGCGATTATGTCTTCTGAAGGTGACCGAATCGTTTTTGAGCAAAGTATTAGCGATACGCGTGATGAGTCTTCGGACATGATCTTCACAGATAAGAACTGGACTTTTATCACGGACACGACATCGAACTCCGGGAACTTCAGTGGACAGGTGCAATTCGATCTCTCAACATTGTCTAGTCAATCTCAATGGGTCGACCTCTCGCAAGCCGTGATTGAATTCCCAATTAAGATGACTTGTTCAAGTACTCAAACTTTGTCCTCTGCTCCTTTTGCGAACTTCATGACCCTCAAGAATGGATTCCATCAATGGATTTCTGGATGCTCCGTGATCATAAATGGTCAGACGGTACAGAGCACTCAACCAATGGAAAACGTTGCTGCCACTTTCAGAATCTTGAGTGAATGGTCTCAAGACACAATGACTAAGTACGGACGTTCGTGTGGTGTTATTCTTGATGACTGCACGGGTGATTCTATGCCAATTCCACTGACGAATAATATCGGATTGGCCAGTGTAGCCGCCGGCGCATGCTCCGACACAACATTCTCTGGCTTTCGAGCATACGGTACCGCTGGTGCAGTTTCCACAGTTGCTAATAAAGCTCTTGCGGCTCGTGCTACGTTAGTGAACAAACAATCTGGAACCCTACAAACGAACACTTTGGCTCTTGCCCAAATGAAGCAAGCTGGTTCGGCCAACTGGACATCGGCGACTTCCGGCACTGTGTACACGGCAAACTACTTGGCTACCGTACGTCTCCGCGACATTGCGGACATCTCGAACTTCCCAGTCACTAAAAATCTTCGCGGTTTCATCTATCTCAACTACAACGCCGCTTCGGTCACTATTCCATTGACCACTTCCGGAGCTGTCTCTGCCGCCATGACTATGAATGTGACGAATGGTCAATCGTGTCCTTTCATGGTCGAGACTACTCAAGCTGTTGCTAGCACGGCTGCTACTTTGACAGCCACTGGCTCGGTTGACGGTACTGATTCCAACAGCTTGAGTACCAATGCTCGCTTGTATACGCCTTACTATATCGCGTCGCCAAAGGCCGATTTAGCATTAACCCAGACCGATCACTTCTTCGAAACCAAAGACAAGATCGTTAACTTCATTACTGCTTCTGCTGGCAACTCAGTCAATGTGACTTTGACAGCTGGAGTGTCGAACCCAACCGGCCTTCTACTCTTGCCTCTTATTCAAAATTACTCAACCTCTAATGCTAGTCCAAGTATCTTCCCCAATCCAGAAGCAAGTCCACTTGATTCAGCGCCAGGAACAAGCGGGGCTTTTGCCCAATTGTCGCAATTACAAGTCTATTGTAGTAACAAACCCCAGTACCAAAATCCGATTAACTACAACGTTGAACAATGGTTCGCTGAAAATAGCAAAACTGGTCTTGGCGATGGTCTCTTGAACGATCAATCATCTGGACTGTTGACTCAGCAGCTCTGGGAACAAAATCATAGGTACTACTTCACTGATCTCAGCCGCCGCACCCCTGCGGAGGATGGCGCTAGCCGCAGCGTCCAAGTTTCTTTCACTAATGCCACTGCTTATCCTATGAAGGTCGTTGCAATAGTTTTCTATTCGAAAAAATGGACTATTAACACGGGCACGTGCGCAATTAAATCTGCTACTTAATTCCGAAAAAATGGAACGAAAACAAACACGAAAAAAAATTAGTTTCACAGTTAGCGATGCTTCGCTGATTTAGCTTTTTTTTTCATAACGTAGTCAAGGCCACGGCTCATATCATAGGGGTCATAAACTATGGGCGCTACCGTGTTATCATTCTCATTGAAGTCTATAGACCAGAGAGCATTTTCTCGATGGATGTCCAGCCAGGATCGTTTCTTTTGATTTTGGTTAGTACCTCCGACGTTTGGAGCCGAGTCCATGTATCTATATTCTTATGAGGACAGAAAATTGCTACTCCCACTTGGACCGGACCAGGCGTCGAGCCAACACTGCTGCGGATGCTGTTATACATGTGGCCAGGATTGTCAGCGTCGAGAATCCATTGATATCCTTCGGCGACAAAACTGTTCTTGACAACAACGTAGACAATAGATCCTGGAACCTTTGTGATCAATACAGCTTCTACCCATGTAGCCGCTTGTTCGGAATCACTTACGCCGGATCTGAATGTAACTACTTGCATTGCTATATCAGTACGCGTGGTTTCTAATATAGTTCGTTCCGAAGGAAGAACTGTCTATCGAACTCTGGCGGGATTGGTTCTAAAGAGTCGGGTTCTCTAGTAATAGTTATCTCCTGAATGACCTTGTTGTGGTCTTCGAACAGTTCGCAGATTTTAGTATCTATGAGCTCATACATATCGGCATCGGTCTCTGAGTCTGTGTGCCAAATAAATATATGGCCATGATCTGGACAAGATCTGATCGACACTTCGATCATAGTTCCAACTGCGAGATCTCCAACAGTCTCTAGAACCCAGCTAAGAGCTATGCCTGATAGCGCGAGCTTACATGAAAGTCCATCAGCCATAAGGACCTTTCTAGCACGTTCTCTGATAATCGCGGTTTGTAGCATGGTATATATGATGCCCGCATGATTTTCTATTAGATATCTGAGCGAGCTCGCGAGCATCACCGGTTGGCTCATAGTCTATTGACCGGTCTGGGATACATGCGCGTGTGACCATGGGTGTTGAGGTGTTTGTTATAGTCCCAGTTGCGGTTCAACTTTCTTTTTTAGACTTGAACAAGCCGAACTAGCGCGATATCGCGCGGCATGAGGGGTGTGGGCGTTCCCGGGCAAATTCTCCCGGCCAAGTAAATACATATCATCTTCTCATCATATTCTTATATATATTTGTTTCACTATACTAACTATAAAAAACATCAACAACCACCATGTAAAGAGTATATAGTTAAGTTTAAGTGATTCTGTTGAGATTCTTAAGAGTTCAACCCCAACAGCCGAGACTTTAACGGCAACACACCCCTCACCTCAGTCCGGGATTCCCGATAATCGCCGTAGCTTAATGCATTGATGCCCACCAAGCGCGAGTTCGCGAGCGCATGTCATTAGACTTCGAATTCGCAACACGCGAGCCCGTGAGCGCTGTTAGTCTAGAGACAATAATTGAGATAGAGTCCCATGGGGTAGTAAAGGCCTGTAGACAATAAGCGCGAGTGCGCGAGCGCGTATCATTAGACTTTGATTCAACAATCCGCGAGCCTGTGAGCGCTGTTAGTCTAGAGATAATAATTTGCAGTTGAGGCTTAGTAGGGGGTAAGGGATCCCGGCTCTAAAACGCGGCGCAGCGAAGACATCACGAATTTGAATTAGGTATTGAATAAGGTTTATGGCCAAAAGGATTTGGGGGTGTTAG
>JACCDO010959401.1_pt1 | contig 15874 bp, 14 predicted proteins | sample 7446101 | NCBI WGS metagenome assembly JACCDO01 (sample SAMN15323440, study PRJNA562643) | freshwater metagenome | isolation source: river surface water | place: USA:Blue River Watershed | collected 2017-08-16
AAAAGCTTATCGAGAACTAGAGAAGTTAAGTTTAGATAAAGACTCTCGTTTAATTTATGAAGCAAGATTAAAAGAGCTCAGAGATATTCAATCCTCTATTACCAGTGGCTTTGATAAAGGTCTTGAGATTGGAATGAATGAAGGGATGGCCCGAGGAAAAGAAGAAGGTAAGGCTGAGGGAATAGCCCAAGGCATCGCTCAAGGTAAAGCTGAAGGTAAAGCTGAAGGAATAGCCCAAGGTATGGCTCAAGGCAAAGCTGAAGGGATTCAAGAGGCATCAAGGATTTTAATCAAGACCATGTATCAAAATGGATGTTCTTTGGAGCAAATCGCACAACTAACCTCTATTTCGTTAGAAGAAATTCGAAAACTTCTTCATTAAAAGAATCTTTTCTTTTAATCATCAATAAATGACTGAATCAACTGAAGCGCTTTTTTATCAAGGCGCTTGCTCTATTTAAGAAAATTTATTAAAAATTTTTAGCTTTTTTTAAAAAACTTTATCAACATTGCCGTTAAGATCCATCATCAAGCCATAAACTTTCAAATCTGGAAATTCTTTTTTCAACTTATTACTTGCTTGCATCATAACGTCTTGATGCATTTTAAAATCATCTTCTTTTTGATAAGAATGTTCCTTGCCTTTCACCATCTTGTAAGCACCACACTCATAATGATCTAAAAAAACAACTCTTTTAATACCATGAAGCTTTTTTAATATAGTGATAATATTAGAAAGGGTCGTGTTCCATTCAGGAAATTCATCAACAACATAAGCCAATGACGCCCCTGGCAATGAAACCTCATCATAATCATCTTGCATTTTAAAAACATTATCAAATAATTTTATTGTTTCATCTCTTAATCTAAAATCAACACAAGAAATAACCAACGTCGAAGCTGAATGCAACTCTCTTAAGTTATTTTGACTAGGATCTACCTTAAACTCATTATGCTGCGAAATCATTTCATTAAAATAATCTTGATGAGCAGTTTCTTGAGTCGTTGCAGTTGCTATTTGAACCAAACTAACTAAGAAGGCATATCCTAATACCTTTTTTAACATATGTAATCCTTACATTTTATTTGCCAAAATTATTTCTTTGAAAATAATTTTTCTTTAAATCTGGCAAAACTAATTCCTTATTTAATTTAAAAATAGCATACAAATTAATTAATAATAGTGACACCCCAATCATCGACATTAATAGCAAAGCATGCCTTTGATTTGTATGTGTAAATATAAGATACATGACTGAAGCGTATCCATAATAAGCCCAACCACCCCAACGAGGCTGTAAATAATTAACACATTTTCTACCAACTGAAAAAAATGCTAATAAGTTTGAAAAACCTAATAATGAAATGAAAAAAGGTATAAAATAGTCCATTCCATTAAAATATTGAGAAAAAGCAGTTTGCAATAAATGCGATGCTGGAATTGACTCGAACCAAAGATTAGTCGAGATAATAACAAATGTTGTTAATGTTGATACTACGAAGGTATCAACAAAAATACCAAAAAATTCAAAAATAGCCTGATTTTCAGGATAATGTTGGGATGTTTCTGACTGTACAACTGAGGCATATCCTGAACCTATATCACTACTATAACAAGCTCGCGCCATGCCCTGACCTATCGTTAAAGCGATAGTGCTTCCAGCAAAGCCGCCAACAGCAGCATGCCCATTAAATGCAGAATAAACTATCGTTTTTAAAACATCCCAGAAAGGAATGGGGCTATGAAATAGCACCCATGTTGACATACCTATAAATAGAGTTAAAAAAAGTGGAATTGTTGCACTACAGATTTGACCGACTTTATCAACTCCACCGCGTGAAACAACTAAAATAGCAATTATTAATAAATATGAAACAGAATGACTTTCAAAATTCCAAGTCATTGCAACACTATCAGAAACCACTTTAAACATATAGACTTCTGTTCCATACATCGCCAGCAAGATTGAAAAAACTTTAGGCATTATTTTATTGCCATATACTTTCCCTATGTAAAACATAGGGCCTCCATCAAAACTTCCATGGAGATTGGCAACACGATATTTAATACCTAGATAGACTTCAGAGTATTTAACGATCATTCCTAAAAAGGCAGCAACCCATAACCAAAAAACAGCCCCTGGACCACCTATTTGAACGGCTGTACAGACTGCAACAATGTTGCCAATCCCAATGCAACCACCTAATGAGGAAAAAAAAGCTCTTAAAGGACTAATTCCTCTGTTAACAGGACCTTCTTCGCTTTTAAAGGCATGTTTAAAAACTGTAATTAAATGCTTACTTTTAGTAATTTGAGGAAATTTATGGATTAATGACAAGTATAATCCCAATAAAACTATTGCAGGCACGGCACAATAGCTCCAAAGGAACGACTCTATCATTTGTATGTAAATCAAAATATCTTGAAAAGTAAGCATGTTTACCCCGAGCCAATAAAAACAATATATAGTTTTATCTTTTACAAAGTAAAAGATAATCCCTCTCCTTAAATTAAAGCTTGATTCTTGTTAAAGATAAAAAATTTTTTAATTATTTATTCGGAGGAGGCTCTGGCCTTCCTCCGAATATGATATTGCTACTTAGTTTAATCCACCTTGAGTTAAATGATAGGGATCGAGAACTTCTTCTAATTCTTTTCGAGACAAGGAAGTTCTCTCAAGCGCTACATCAATTAACGAGCGATTTGTGCTTAAAGCTTCTTTAGCGATAATAGCACCTAATTCATATCCTATTTTTCTATTTAATGCCGTAACCAAAATAGGGTTTTTTGCTAAATTAGTATTAATATGCTTTTCATTGACGACAAACCCTTCTATGGCTTTATCACCGAGATTGATACAGCTATTTGATAATAATCTAATGTTTTCCAAAACATGATGAGCAATTATAGGAAGCATAACATTTAATTGAAAATTACCAGATTGACCAGCAATACTCACACTCACATCAGAACCCATAACATGCGCACAAACCATCATACAAGATTCAGGTACAACAGGATTTACTTTTCCTGGCATGATAGAGCTTCCTGGTTGTAATGAAGGTAATTCTATTTCACCAAGACCCGAAAGAGGTCCGCTGTTCATCCATCGCAAATCATTGCATATTTTCATTAGGGCACAAGCCAACATTTTTAATTGGCCTGAAAATGATACAATTCTATCCTGTGCTGCCATTAATTCAAAGAAATTTTGCGATTTTTTAAAAGAAATTCCTGTTAATTTATTTAACTGATTAATAAATTTATCAGAAAAATCTGGGTGAGCATTCACGCCTGTACCTATCGCTGTGCCACCTATAGGTAAATCTAAACATCTATTGATTGATTCTTTAAGCGCCTGTTCACATGTTTTTAATTGAGCCAGCCAACCTGATAACTCTTGCCCAAAAGTTAATGGCAAAGCATCCATCAAGTGAGTTCTTCCAGTTTTTGTGACTTTACTCAAAACTTCTGATTTTTTTTCAATTAACATCATTAAATGATTAATTGCAGGAAGTAATGAATGTGTAGCTCCTAATACGGTAGCTATAGCTATCACAGAAGGAATTGTGTCATTTGAAGATTGACTCATATTTACATGGTCATTAGGATGAACTTTTAATGAAAATTTTTCTTCTATCAAATGACTGATAACTTCATTTGCATTCATATTTGAACTTGTGCCAGAACCTGTTTGAAAAACATCAAGAGGGAACTCTGATTGATAATATCCTTGTGCGATCTCTTGACTCACAGATTGTATCGCCTCTGAAATTTCTTTGTTCAACAATCCTAGCTCTAAATTTGCAGCAGCAGCACAATATTTGACCAAACCTAAGGACTTGATAAAAGACTCTGGCATCGGCCATCCTGAAATAGGGAAATTAAGCAAAGCTCTTTGAGTCTGAGCGCCCCATTTCGCTGTCAAAGGGACTTCAATGAGCCCCATACTATCTTTTTCTACTCTCATTTTCATCGTTACTTGTCCTTTTTATGAATTTTTAGCATGAAGCTGTCTAACCACATATGGTAAAATTCCATCATTTTCAATATATTCAACTTCTTTTGGAGTATCTAATCTAATAATGACTTCAAATGAACCTTCTTTTTGATCTTTTTTATAAATAATTTTGGCTTTCTTTTTAGCCTTTAGTTCATCTATTTGAATATCAAAAAATTCACTTCCATCCAAACCTAACGAAGCAATAGTATCCCCTGGTAAAAACTGCAACGGCAAAACTCCCATTCCTATTAAATTTGAACGATGAATACGTTCATAACTTTCAGCAATAACCGCCTTCACCCCCAACAACCTTGTTCCTTTTGCAGCCCAATCTCTGGAAGATCCTGTCCCATATTCTTTACCTGCAAGAATAATAAGTGGTGTACGATCTGCTTGATACTTCATACTTGCATCAAAAATACTTAGAACAGCACCATCAGGATGATAGAGTGTAAACCACCCCTCTTTTCCTTTTACTAAATTGTTTTTCAAACGAATATTTGCAAAAGTACCTCTCATCATTACCTCATGATTTCCTCTTCTGGAACCATAAGAGTTAAATTCTTCTTTTTTGACTTTTTTATCAATCAAATAAACACCTGCTGGCGATGATTGAGCAATATCACCTGCAGGAGAGATATGATCGGTAGTGATTGAATCACCAAAAACAGCTAAAACTCGTGCATTTTTCGTATGTGAATAAGGCGCTGGTTTTAATGAAAAACCATCGAAATAAGGAGGATTTTTTATATAAGTTGAATCGTGATTCCAAGAAAAGAGAGCTGTTTTTTCAACATTTACTGCATTCCATCGTTCATCACCAGCAAAAACATTTTGATATTTTTTTTGAAAAATTGATTTAGTTAAAGCTTGTGTTGTTAAACGAGCTATCTCTTCATTACTCGGCCATATATCTTTTAAATAAACAGGTTCGTTTTTTTGACTATAACCAATAGGATCTTTTTCAAAATCAATATTCATTGTTCCTGCTAGAGCATAAGCAACAACTAATGGAGGTGAAGCAAGATATGAGTTTCGAACATCAGGATGTATCCTTCCTTCGAAATTTCTATTTCCTGATAAAACAGCACATGAAAGAAGTTGCTCTTGAGTAATTGTTTGACTTAAAAGAGGATGAAGAGGCCCTGAATTTCCAATACAGGTGGTACATCCATACCCTACAATATTAAATTTCAGCTTTTCTAAAGATTCAAGCAGTTGTGTTTGTTTTAAGTACTCAGTAACAACTTGACTACCCGGGGCTAGGGATGTTTTTACCCAGCTTGGGACTGATAAGCCTTTTTCTACAGCAGCTTTCGCTAATAGTCCTGCTGCAATCATCACCGAGGGATTAGATGTATTTGTGCATGATGTAATTGCTGCAATAACGACAGCGCCATGATTCAAAACTATTTTATGACCATCAAGATCAATTGAAACCCCATCTACATAATCCTTTTTACCACTATCAATCCACTCTTTTAATGATTGTTGATAAGATTTCTTAGAGTCTTTCAAATTAATTTTATCTTGGGGCCTTTTAGGTCCTGCAATACATGGTTCAATACTACTTAAGTCTAATTCTAAGATAGAACTATATTCAGCTTCAGGGGTGTTATGATCATGAAATAAGCCTTGATGTCGAGCATACGCTTCTAAAATCAAGCATTGCTCTTGAGAGCGCCCAGTTAATTCCATATATTTAATTGTTTCTGCATCATAAGGAAAAATACCGCAAGTAGCACCATATTCAGGGGCCATATTTGCAATCGTAGCACGATCGGCTAAGGAAAGTGAGGATAAACCGGGACCAAAAAACTCAACAAATTTACCAACAACTCCCTGTCGTCTTAACATAGCAGTTACTACTAAAACTAAATCTGTCGCAGTTACTCCTGATTGTAGTTTTCCAGTTAATTTGAAGCCCACAACATCCGGAATAAGCATCGTTACTGGCTGGCCAAGCATAGCCGCTTCAGCCTCAATGCCTCCAACCCCCCATCCAAGAACACCTAGCCCATTAACCATTGTTGTATGAGAGTCTGTTCCTACAATTGTATCGGGGTATAATAAAAACTGATTCTCATCTTGTTTAGCTGCAAAAATAACTCTAGATAAATATTCTAAATTTACTTGATGAACAATACCGGTATTGGGAGGAACAACTCTAAAATTTTTAAAAGCTTTTTGCCCCCAATTTAAAAACTCGTAACGCTCACCATTTCTTTCATAATCCTTGTCTACATTATCGTTAATTGCTAATGGATAACCATAATGGTCGACCATCACTGAATGATCAATCACTAATTCAACGGGATTTAAAGGATTGATTGATTCTGGATTTCCACCAATTTTAAACATCGCATCTCGCATACAAGCCAAATCGACGACAGCGGGAACACCTGTAAAATCTTGCAAAATAACTCTAGCTGGAGAGAATCCTATTTCCTGCTCACTTGATTGCTTTGGATTCCAATTTAATAAAGATTCGATTTGTTGGGCGTCTACAGATGCTCCATCTTCATTTCGGAGTAAATTTTCTAATAATATTTTCAAAGAAAAAGGAAGCTTCTTTAATTTATCATTATTGTTTAGAAGATTAAGATCATATAGTTGGAAATCTTGACCTTTAATTTGAATAACAGATTTAGTGTTAAATGAGTCCATATTCACCTTTTTATTGTTTAAATAAACATATAATAGATATTTTTACCTACTCATGCCTAAGTGAACAATATAAGGCAACATTTTACTTAAAAAAAAAGCACTTTTTCTGTAAAGTGCTTTTAATATTTTTTAACCTCTTAAAAACCAAAATCCGTATGAGATTGAAAATATTCTTTTGTTTGATCGCCCATTAAAGATCTTAAATGCATCAGAGCATCTACTTGAATTTGACGAACTCTCTCGCGAGTTAACCCTATTTCCTCACCCACTTCCTCAAGGGTTCGATGATCACACCCTCTCAAACCAAATCGACGCAAAATAACTTCTCGCTGTTTTTCATTAAGCAAGTCTAAACAACTTTCTATTTTTGTCATCACATCTTCATGGATTAACCGATGAACAGGATTAATTTCATTATCATCTTGGATCATATTAATGAAAGATTTATCATTATCATCATTAATTGGTCCATCTATGCTAGAAACCCGCTCCTTAAGTGACAGCATTTTCTCAACATCTTTAGGATCTTTACCTAAAAAATAAGCGATTTCTTCTATCTTAGGAATATGATCGAGCCTTTGCTCAAGCTCTCGCTCAGCTCTAAGATACACGTTAAGTTCTTTGACTATATGTATTGGCAATCTAATAGTTCTTGTTTGATTCATCAAAGCACGTTCTATAGTTTGCCTAATCCACCATGTTCCATAAGTTGAAAATCTAAATCCTTTTGTTGGATCGTATTTACTAATGGCATGCATCAACCCTAGATTCCCTTCTTCTATCAAATCTAAAAGATCAAGACCTCTATTCAAATATCTTCGAGCGATTTTAACAACTAATCTCAAATTTGATTCAATCATTTTGTTTCTAGAATAAACACATCCTTCTTGTGATCTTAAAGAAAGTTCTATTTCTTCTTCTGCTGTCAATAATTTTGCCTGCCCTATTTCGCCAAGATACAATTGTGTTGCATCTAACTCTTTTTTAGATTCATCAATTGGTGAATCTGTCACAATAGGGGTATGATCTTCACTAGCAACATACCCATCACATACATTTAAATCAAAATGAGCCCAATCATGATGCATAACCATAGCAATACTCCTTTACATGGCTAAGATATGTCTCTAGATTTTTCGATGACGTAATTTAGATGTTTAATAAACTCTGGTCTAAAATCATGCCCTAAAACTCGATCTAAGCTATTTTGAATTTGTTGCCAAAGAGGCATTGCTTTTTCAACTAACTCCTTTCCTTGATCTGTTAACGCATAGGCTTTAGATCTTTTATCTGAAGTACCAGCTGTACAGATTAACCCGGCTCTTTCTAGCGGTTTCAAATTTCTTGTCAATGTTGTTCTATCCATCACAAGCCACAACGCCAACTCTGTTAATGTCTTAGCTTGATATTTTGACATGCCAACTAACAGATTGAATTGAGTCGAGCGCAAACCAAGGACCATAAAAGCATGATCATAAATCTGGCTAACAGCTCTAGAGCTTCTTCTTAAAGCAAATGCTAAGCATTCTTGATTAATATCCCTATTATTTACAATTTCCATATCAACACACAATCTAACAACCTCGTTATTAGTGTAGTATCTCAAATGAAATAAACAAGAATACTGTCTATTTCAGCAAATAATTACATAAATGTTAAGAAATATTCGAAAAACTCAATAAATATCTAAATATGAGCTATAATGATAAAAATAAAGGATTGCTATACACTCTATTTTCTGAATATTTGATGTTTTTAATTCAAATGACAAATTGCTCTATGATGTTAAATTTGTTATCGTGATATAATAAATGCTAGTCTTGGATGGACTTATGAAATTAACTCACGGTAGAACAACGATTAAATTCTTAGCTTTAGTGGGGCTTGGACTTTCAACCTTAGCGGCTGATGTGCAGCGTCTTTCCTATGCTATTGGAGTTGAAGTCACTAAACCTATTTTGAAAGAAAACATAACAATCGATAATGATTTTTTTATGGCTGGAGTCCATGATTCATTATCAGGTGGAGATTTAAAAATGTCAGAACAAGAAATTAAAGAAGAAATCGAAAGCTTTTTTCAACAAATGATGGAAAAAAGAGAAAAAGAAATCAAACAAGTCGCTGAAAAAAATAAAAAAGAAGGCGAAGATTTTCTTTCAATGAACAAAAAAGATAAAACCTTTATATCATTACCAAGTGGTATCCAGTATAAAATTATTCAAGCCTCTCAAAACAAAAAACATCCTGGCCCTAAAGATTTGGTCACAACACATTATCGTGGAACCCTTATCGATGGAACACAATTTGATTCCAGTTATGACAGAGGTCAACCTGTTCAATTTGGATTAGATCAAGTTATTTCAGGCTGGACAGAAGTACTTCAACTAATGTCACCTGGTGATAAATGGCATGTTGTTATTCCTTCAGATCTAGCTTACGGCCAATTCGGACCTTCCATTATTGGACCAAATAGAACTCTTATTTTTGATATTGAGTTAATAGATTTTACTCCTGTTAAAATTTAAACCTGCTTTTAAAGATGCCCAGAAAAATTACTGATCTGGGCATTTATTCTTTATTTTACAATCACTCGATCTTTTTACTTAATAAACCTGCTTAACTAGCCGATAAATACTAATTCAAAATCGAGCACCTCGTGATTTCAGCTTTAAATAAATCAGTCAAAGAAAATTTTTTCAAATTCTTTCATCACCCTTATACAGTGAAGACGCTACTAAGCCTGTTTTTTATTTAGTCTATCCCTTTTATACCTGTGATTCTAATTGCAGATGCACTTATTAATTTAATCAATACTACTTTCAATAAAAGCTATAAAACTCTTATTAAACAATCTTCAAAAATTAGAGTTTCTCCTGTTTTGAAAAAAATTTTATTTATCTTGTCAACCGGTTTAGGACTCGGAGGGGTGCTATCCTCATTTGTATGGCTTTTAAACTATAAATTCGTAGCCTCTACTGCTATGCAGGCAGCTGCTTCCTTAGCCACTGCAAAATCTTTTCTATTAATGGGAGCAATATCCTTCTCAACTCCAATCATATTCTCTTTCGGAATGAGTCTCTTAACATCAATTAAAAACTTTATCGATCAAATTAATATTAGATCGGCATACGACTCATTTAATAATTTAACTAGCGAAGTATCTTCTTACTCTTTTATCAAAAACTTAAAAATTATTTCTTTATTCACCAATCTCTTAAACCCTATATGCAAGATCTTAAATCAAAGGATTTTTCGAAAGTTCAACAAGCATTCAATAAGATATCTAAAAATATTGATTTGGAAAATTTATCAATTTTTACTCCAATTCTTGACGAGCTTTCAGATACGTCTCTTTTGTTCATTTCATTATCAGATCAAAGCTCTGAAAAATCTAAACAACTAGCCGAAAAATTGAAACTTGAAATAGAGAGAAAAAATAAATTGACTGAATCTGCAGAAGATTCATCGGATGTCTCAATACTAACTCTAGAAAGAGAAGAAGACACAGATTCCCGGCTTCCCCTAACTCCAAAAGAAAATGTACTCCTCCAGAGCAAACCAGTATCTGGAGCACCTGCTGGTAATAAGAAAAAGAAATCATCTCCTTCTTCATTTACTGATATAGATTAGATAAAGGTGTTATTTTAACACCTCATTTTATAGATGATTAGAAAACGAGATATCTATCCTATCAGCTCGTTTTCTAATTCAATAAACATCAAGATTATCTTTGAATTTATTTATTCAGGATACTTATTATTTCATTTTGTATCTTTATAATTATCTAAGTAATCATGTTAATCAGAATCATTCTATTAATTTGTTTGATTAATCGATAAGTACCTGTGTTCCTGATAATTTTTCTATCAAACTTTTCTTTGGATTAAAAAAGATACTTAACCAAACTACTCCGAAGCTACCCAAAACAATAAAAAATCTAATACAAGCCTGTCTTATCGAAAGAGGCTTTCCATCCAAGGATTTTAATTTCATTTTCCAGGCAGTCATTCCTACTGTTTGAGATAAATAACAAACGCTACTTATATATAAGAAACATTGAATGCTTATTAAAAAAGCAATAAAAGCGTGTGCCTGCATTGATGTCATTACTCCTTTTGTTAACAACCCTGCTAGAAAACAAAAAAACAGTAGAACCCCTCCATAGACAAGAACATCATAAATTAAACTTGCGATCCTTTTAATAATATGAAGACACCAATGAATAGACATTGAACAACCCAGGCAAACTAATCATGTTGCTCTTTATCTTATAAAAAATAATTTAATTCAACTACTTTTAGTTCATTTACTATCTTAAAAAGCATCATTTTTTTAAGTTCATGATCTTTTTAAGCTCAAAATTTATCAAATTAACATCTAAAAATACCTTTAACCCTTTGATTTTTATTAAGTTAACGATATAATTAACTTAATAATCAATAAGTTACTAGATATAAATAAATAAAATGATTTCGAAATTAAAAGCAAAAACTAAAAAAGCCCTATCGTCACTTACCCATCACAGATATACGGTCAATACGCTCTTAGCTTTATTTTTTGTCTCATATATTCCTTTGACGCCTATCATTCTGATTTCAGATGAAATTATTAATTTAATTAACTTTGCTTTCAAAAAAAACTACAAAACTCTTATTAAGCAGTCTTCGAAAATTAGAACCTTACCCACCATCAAAGAAACATTTAAGAAATTTAAACCACTATTTGTATTTCCAGCGATGTTTCCGCTTTTCTTTTGTTTTGCATTTATATTCTTTTTATTCTCTAAAAACTCAAAAGAACTCTTAAAGCTTTCCAAAATTTCGGGCTTTATTGGAGGAATATTTTTATCGGTACCAGTCATAACTCATTTGGGATTCATTATTTCGACACCAATTAGAAATCTGATTGATCAAATTAATATTAAATCCTCATTCGCATCATTCGAACATTTAACTTATGGGATATCTTCTTACTCTTTTATTCATCAATTAAAAAACTATTTCTTTTTTATCCAATAAAAAAAGATCTCAAATCCCAAGATGCATCAAATATTGTAAGAGCTTTTAATAACCTCAGCTCAAATCTTTTTACAGAAGATTTACTATCAGAAATTAATGCTGATTTTTTGAATGACTCTTTTTTTGATAGTTTTTCAAATATTTCAAACGATTGTCTTTCCCAGATTTTAGATTCAGAACAAAGCAGTCTCGAATCTTATTTTTTAGCTGCAAAGTTGATTAAAAAGAAAGGTTTAGAATCATCTAATAACCCGTTTATTGATGATTTATTATCAATCTTAGAAAAAAAGCCGACAATATGGCACAAAACAACGCAAGAAAAATTGACTCGCATTTTTTCCAAAAGCTTATTTGATCATTTGTTACTGAATGCAAGTGCTTCAAATCCTGAAGAGTGCGGGAAGTCTTTTTTTCTAAATTGTTTGTATTTAAATAAGATCTTTTCGATTAATCATGTCGAATCATCATATGGACATGGCTACACAATAGGAGGACAACCCTATTATGACTCATTCAAAACAAAGCCCCTCTCTTTAAGTGAGTTGCAAGATGGCTCATTGGAGGCTATCCGAAATAATTCTCCTTTTTTTAGAGGAAATATTGCATTTAGCCAGTGTCATCTTTTTAAAATAAACATCAACTCTAATGAATATTTTTTTGAATTTTCAAGCGAAGATGAAGTAATCCATTTATCAAATATTTTATTAATGAATCCAGAATTACAGAAGTCTACAAATGATGATGTGTTGTCAGAAATTAATGATGATGATGACTTGATTGAAGAGAACAGGTTAGAACTATCAAATATATTGAAAAAGAGGTCAAGACAAGACAATTCTGTTTGGGAGATTAGCAAAATCGCTCGTTGCACTTTGGATCCAGAATTAAACAAGTCTACAGATAGTGCTTGTGTCTTGAAGGGTTAAAAGATATAACTATAGATTCTTTAAGCAAAGCTCAATTAAAAGGCTTATTTAAAACAAATCTTGAGCACCATCCGAACACTTGAAGGAATGGATGTGCTGAATGCCGACGTCGAGACTTTGCCAAAGATTATTAAAAAGAGAATTTTCCTTCACCTACATACAGATAAATATGCAGGCGCATCTGTCGAGGAGCTAGCTATAGTTGGAGAATTGTTTAAGTTGTGGAATGAAGTTAAAGAGCAGTTAAATAATAGCAAGAATGATGATGATCGTATTTGGAAGAAAGCCCCAAACTGCTGACTTAAAGGCTGCTTTTAAGAAGGCTATTGAATCTAAATCTAATCCATCCCTAAAACCTGTAACACCACCATTTAGATTCCCTTCAACTGCTGGATACGACCATCGATCTGAAGCTCCTAGGCCATAATCAGCTCAAAGCCAGGACTTCTTGCAAGCCTTCATTTGAAATAGAATCAGAAAAGAAGATACTTTTTAACATCTTCTTTCTGATTGAATACCAATCCAGATAATCTTAAGATCATCGATTCAGCGTAATTATCATTTTTATCTTGATGATTATTTTTTATTAAATAACTTAAGAGATTTAATACCTTCTTTTTTAAAGATTAAATATTAAATTGATATAAAATGAAGATATTGTGAATATGCAAGTTGCTCTGAGCCTCTTTAGTTAGTTAATCTACTATCTTAAAAAGGCATCATTTTTAAGATCATGATCTTGTTTAAGCTCAAAATTTATCAAATTAACATCTAAAAATACCTTTAACACTTTAATTTTTATTAAGTTAATGAGATAATTAACAAATAATCAATAAGTTACTAGATATAAATAAATAAAATGATTTCGAAATTAAAAGAAAAAACTAAAAAAGCCCTATCTTCACTTATCCATCATAGATATACAGTCAATACGTTCTTAGCTTTATTTTTTGTCTCATATATTCCTTTGATGCCTATCATTCTGATTTCAGATGAAATTATTAATTTAATTAACTTTGCTTTCAAAAAAAACTACAAAACTCTTATTAAGCAGTCTTCGAAAATTAGAACCTTACCCACTATCAAAGAAACATTTAAGAAATTTTCGGCTCTATTAATAAGTTCACTTTTATTAGCGACTGTTTCACTTTACTTCGCCTTGTTATCCTTTCTAATAGCTAAAGATCCAAGGCATTACCACCAAGAGCGAGAACTGTTAAAGACCGCCAAAGACTTTAGCTTTATTGGAGCGATATTTTTATCGGTACCAGTAATAACTCATTTGGGAATAATTATCTCCACACCAATTAGAAATCTGATTGATCAAATTAATATTAAATCCTCATTCGCATCATTCGAACATTTAACTTATGGGATATCTTCTTACTCTTTTATCGATAAATTAAAAAACTATTTCTTTTTTGATCCCCTTAAAAAAGAGCTCGAATCTCAAGATTCATCAAATATTGTAAAAGCTTTTAATAAGCTAAGCACAAATCTTTTTAGAGATGGTTTATTATCAGAAATTAATACTGATTTTTTAAATGACTCTTTTTTTGAGAGTTTTTCAAATATTTCAAACGATTGTCTTTCCCCGATTTTAGATTCAGAACAAAGCAGTCTCGAATCTTATTTTTTAGCTGCAAAGTTGATTAAAAATAACGGTTTAGAATCATCTAATAACCCGTTTCTTGATAATTTATTATCAATCTTAGAAAAAAAGCCGACAATATGCCACAAAACAACGAAAGAAAAATTGACTCGCATTTTTTCCAAAAGGTTATTTGATCATTTGTTACTGAATGCAAGTGCTTCAAATCCTCAAGAGTGCGGGAAATCTTTTTTTCTAAATTGTTTATATTTAAATAAGATCTTTTCGATTGATCATGTTAAATCATCATATGCATATAGCCGAACAATAGGAGATCTAAGATATTGTCAATCAATCGAAATAACACGGCCCCTCTCTTTAAGTGAGTTGCAAGGTGGCTTATTGGAGACTATGCGAAATAATTCCGTAAGTTATCCTTTTTTTAGAGGGGATATTCCAGTTAGCGAGCGTCATCGTTTTAAAATAAACATCAACTCTAATGAATATTTTTTTGAATTTTCAAGCGAAGATGAAGTAATCCATTTATCAAATATTTTATTAATGAATTCAGAGTTACAGAAATATGCAAAGATTTTTGATTTTTTTGATACACTAAAAGGTAAAACTATAGATATTTTAAGAAAAGCTCAATTAAATGACTCAGAAAATAAAATCACAAGGCTTGAAGAAATATATGTGGATGAGCTGAATGCCAATCTCGAGACTTTCTCAAATATTATTAAAAAGGGAATTTTCCTTCACTTACATGCAGATAAATATCCAAGCGCATCTGTCGAGCAGAGAGCTATAGTTGAAGAATTGTTTAAGTTGTGGAATCGATTTTACAAAGATTTAAAAAACTTAATAACTAACCCCCAGGGCAGTAATAGAATTAATGATAGTGCTTCTATTTGGGATCAGACCCTCGATTTAGCTGCTGTATCTAAGGCTGCCTTAGGAGCTGCCTCTGAGGCGGCGAAGTTGCCACAGAGAGCTACTTTGATTCTAAGCCGAGGTCAGAACACTGCGAATGGAGATCCAACACCTTATTCAAGTTTCGATATAGATTAATAAAAGTGTTATTTTAATCCCTCATTTCACAGATGATTAGAAAACGAGGTCTGTTCTTATTAGCTCGTTTTCTAATCCAATAAACATTAAGATTATCTTGAAATTTATCTATTCAGTGTAATGATCATTTTTATCTTGATGATTATTTTTTATTAAATAACTTAAGCGATTTAATATCTTCATTTTTAAACATTAAATATTAAATTCATATATTTCATTACATTGTTTTATTTATTGAGTTTGTGGGTTTTTGACTACAAATTACGCAAACTTGCGTATAGCGTCTTAGTGCTGTTTTTTGAAATCCAGTTGTGTTGTATTCATTTGCTAAGTTAAATTGCTTGTAGCTGTTTTTTTTGAGCTATTACTCCTTAGTCATTTGAAGCAAACTTCGTTTGCTTGTGCCTTCGCAAAAACTAACGCTTTTACTCGTCACTTTTTTCTCTTCTTTTGTGTGGAATTTTAATGAGATTGATCTTACCCCGTTTTAATAGACACTAATCTGTGTATAATTAAAATATACAAATCAGGAAGTTAAAATGAATACCACTAAAAAACAAAGAGTGTATACAAAAGAATTTAAAGAAGAAGCCGTAA
>JACCDO011518776.1_pt1 | contig 15873 bp, 10 predicted proteins | sample 7446101 | NCBI WGS metagenome assembly JACCDO01 (sample SAMN15323440, study PRJNA562643) | freshwater metagenome | isolation source: river surface water | place: USA:Blue River Watershed | collected 2017-08-16
AAAACGGTCTTGATTATGCATCACCTCGCTTGATTTATGTTGATTAAACGGATGGCATAGGGCAAATACACTAAGCACTAACAGTGCTAGTACCACTACTATAAATTTGACACTCGTAACTATATTGGTGGCACCATTTTGAGCAGTGCAAACACCGCTGTTATTCTCAGCGGTGCGTAAAGTGATTGTATTGTCTACCGTGGCAGCGCTGATTACTGACTCCACTACAGCGTCTTGGACTGGTTTGACTACAGCGTCTTGAACTGGTTTGACTACAGCGTCTTGGACTGGTTTGACTACAGCGTCTTGGACTGGTTTGACTATAGTGTCTTGGACTGGTTTGACTATAGTGTCTTGGACTGGTTTGACTACAGCGTCTTGGACTGGTTTGACTATAGTGTCTTGGACTGGTTTGACTACAGCGTCTTGGACTGGTTTGACTACAGCGTCTTGGACTGGCTCGATAATAATACTATTCTCGGTGGTGTTTAAAGTACTTGCATTGTCTATCGTGACAGAGCTGCTTACTGACTCCACTATAGTGTCTTGGACTGATTCAATTATACTATTATTCTCGGTGGTGCATACATTGTTTATGTCGTCTACCGTGGTAATGATGCTACTCACGGTATCAGTAGAGACAACTGGCTCCAATGTAATCTCGGTGGTGCGTAGAGGGTTTATATCGTCTGCTGCAACAGTAGTGAAAATTGACTCTACCGTAGAGTCTTGGTTTGGTTTGACTAAGGTGTCTGACTCCATTGTAATAATATTCTCGGTGGTGCGTACATTGTTTATGTCGTCTACCGTGGCAGTAATACTACTGGTGGTATCAGCAGCGACAACTGGATCAATTAAAATAGCATTATTTATTGGCACAGATGAAGGTGTATGGGGAACCGAAGGAATTTGATTGTATTCAATACTTCCCACAGTAGGTGGAGAAGGGGTAATTACATGGTATGGACTGTTCATTGACGTGTGGTGTGGTGGTGATATAGAAAATATCGGAGTTTCTACCTCTGGCGGTTGCGCAACCTCCTCAGTAAAAACTACCAATTCATTATCATTTGTACTTGATTTTTTACTCGAAGACGCTCGTACTATACCAAGCGGGGATTTAGCAAACTGAACAGTACGTTTCATCGAGCTTTTGGTCGCACCTCCTGGAGTTGCGAATTTCTTCGAGGATGGGGTTTTGGGAGCATAACTTTGAGGACTACCCACTGCAACATGCGGTGCTTTCATAGGACTATCTAATGTCTGTAAATAAAAATAATAGTTTTTGAGCAGCTGCAAATCGCAATCAGTGGCTAATAACTCACTTAACTTAGAATGCTCATCAACTTCGTTCACTAGATTTTTACAAGGGACTAACATCTCCTTGCAATTTTGATTCATTTCAACAGCATCATCGATACTTTTTAGTAAAAGTCGAAGTCTATTTTTAAACGATTGGATTCGTTTCACTAACATTAGTTGTGAATGGTCATCAGATAGCAGTTTGCTTGCATAGTTTGCAACGATGTTTAATCGATCAATTCCAATTTTATGACAACAATTACATGTAACATTATTATTTCCATCTGTTACCATAGGAAATGACTCCCAAATACAATATAATGGAGGATTAAACATTTTGAGGGATATTGATTGTAAACCATATCTAAAAAGTAAATCACAAATTGCATCCGTAAATAATTGATACCATTTCATATATTTTGAGTAATTATCTTTATAATTCAATGTAATAAATTTCGAATCGTCCTCGCTCTTATTTGTTGAAATGGTTATTATGTAATCTGAATCGACTGTTTTCTCTAATTTAGGAGATAATTGCATATACCAAACTAATGGTACTCTCACACCTGCAAATGCAAGCCAATATGTATCTCTTTCCTCAATGTTGATAATAATTTCATTATTAATCTCAACCTCCATAAATGTGATAAATACATTGTTTTGATAAGCATCTGATGATAATTTATGATGTAAATCGCCTTTGACCGCGATAAGATCATGACATATCAATCTCCCGTCACTATTACCCCCATTTATACCGCCTCCACTAGGTGGTTCATTCTCCTTACTTTTACTAGCTTGCTTCCGTCTTTTTCCCTCGCCAATATTTCCGTTTCTCACGGTTAAATTGTTCATTTTCGCTCAATTCATTTGGTATGGAGAGCGATTAATTTTTTCCATTTTCCAACGGATGGTACCGGTGGTCAATTAAATCTTTAAAAAAGAGTATAGAACTTCTATATTTCATTGTGAGACTTTAGTCCTGCACTGGTTAAGGCTAGCTTGATAATCATTTTTTCTATTGTAGCTGCAAATATATTACTTTTTTCGTAATTATGAAATTGTTCCTGTGCAACTAGTAAGGAGTGAATCGATATTGCTTTTGCTTTTGCTTTTGCTTTCTAATTTTACGTCTATATCGACTTGTTAAATAGATGTGTAACATCTATGTAGAGTCCTACGAGTTCCTGGAGGGTAGGAACCGTGTTAACAGATTCAGCGATACAGTTTTATTATACATCGAATAGGATACGGTACAAAATTTAATGAGTATACCTAATGGAAACAGTACAAACCCTGTACATCTCCTGTATCTGCGCGAAGAAGAATTGGTGTATGAACTCGAAAGGATTGAACAAACCATAGATGAACTGAAAGTAGAGATTGAACATGAAGAAAAACAAATTTTTCTAGCTCAAGAATTAATAGTTGCAAGAGAAAATGAAATGGAAGTTATGCGTGCAAACGCCAAGGACATGTATCATATGTCCTTAAATACTTTGAAGAGGTTGATAGACTCTAGGATAGAGCAAGATTACGAAATCAATAAAAAATTATTGTTACCTGAAGTAGAATCAATAAGTAAAACCGGTTTATACGAGGGTAAATCATACCATGAAATGCTTGATAGAGCGGAGATTGCTGTATCAAAGCATGAAAAACACGAAGAAATAAGAAGTAAAATACAAAATAGTTTAAAAAAGTTGGGTCAAATATACCTTGAAGAGGTTAAAAAATGATAGTAAAATAATAATAATAATAATAATAGTAATAATATATAGTTGTTTATACATGTATAATTGTATTAAAAGTCGTACAGATCATCTTCAATATTTGAGTGTGATTGAATCTTTTTCTGTGTTTGTTGAATATGAAATCGTTTAATCTTACTTCGTAAGTCATCATCGGGTTCTAAGTCACTTAGTGTCAATGGTTCATTAGTTATTGGACATATTGCGCCTCTAGTATCTAACCATAATTCTATTGTTTGTTTTTCGAATACCACACCTGATATTTTAGATCTAACAGGGTCTTTAAGAATATGTCCGTTAATGGCACATACAAATTCTTTTGGAATTGATGGATCTTCATTTCGAAGTTTAAATTTATTGTTGTTTATATTCATATTTAATGGCTTTTTGACATTTTCATTTGGTAATTCTAACGATAATGCAATCTTTATGTTATCTTTATCTCTTACACCCAGAGCTGGTAAATCACCAAGTAACCGGAATCCCCCATTTCCTTTTTCATCTCGATGTTTATCTTCAATGTTGTTTGATCGAGAGGTGCTTTTGCTTTCTGACTTCATATCTACGTCGTTGTTGTCGTCATAAGACATAGGATTATTATAACTAGCTTTTGATTCTGCTATATTCGCCGGTGTAAAATTATCATTAAATTCGTCTTTGTCGTCATCAAATCCATGATCAGGATTAGCATTTAAACTTGATCCCCCCCGTCCTTTCTTTATTTCTGCTCTAGTTTCTCTGACATGCTGTTCTTCTTCTTCTTTACTACCATCGCGTAATGTCATATTCATGTCATCTATGGGTCCATCACATGAATCCAAATAATTGAATTGACCAACACTGCCGCCATTTAATACGGACATGACAGCGGCGTATGATGATGTATCTCTACTGATTGGCAAGGCGCCTGAAAACATTACTCGTTTACACACTCTTGATTGCTTCTCTACATCCATACTAATATATATACTCGCTAACTCCTCTAATAAGATATGAGCATACTGACTATCAACAGTATCCTGAGTACTGTGTGAATACTGCGACAAATCTAAAGCACTCATATTCACATTCAGCATACATAATAAAGCAAAAATATAATCATGATGGCGACAAAATGCTGATGCTCGAAGCATTTGTGCAGTAGGATTTAATGATCGTAACAATGATACGATAAATTGAGTTGAAGGTGCGCGGAATGATGATATTATCAGTGTGCGAAGTGACGCTGCGATACCTTTGACTAATTGGGGATTGTGAAGTGCCATTTCGCTGATTCTATCGCCTTCTAATATATCACTATACGCTTCAGCTCTACTATTTAATATTGTGGCGTGTAACACACAACGTTCTAAATAGGGTAATATTAATCTTGGAATGAGACTAGTATCCATTAACATTGAGACGCGGAATTCTTCGTTTCTTACAGTTGCGTAACAATACAGATTGTGCAAAAATTCATGGACTGATGCTACAGCTAAATGCTCACTTTCTTCAAGTAAGTTATAGGTAATATCATCATCTATTCCCTCTTTTTCTTGTTGCTCAATCAATTTATCTTCTTGATCGAACAACGTGTTGTACAGAGCTAACGACAATTTCTCGATTAAGCGGGACTCCAGAGTGATATTCAGTAGACTATCAACTTCATCGGCAAATTTTTCGACACTGTACAGTGTAAGTTCCTCGCCATTTGATTCAAAATATGTCGTTGGATGAGTAAAACCTCTTAATAATCTACAAACTTGTAATAATAATGGCTTTTCGTATCGATAACATACTAATTCGTGCTCCCATTGGCCCATTTGACCTTGACCGGGTTTTTGCCTTTGCTTTAATTCTGTTGAATATGTTTCACCATCCTCCAGTAAACCAACTACAGTATATAATGCAATTTTTCTATCACCACCTGTCAATTCTAAGACATCCTCAGTTTTTAGTTTATACTCCCAACATCTAGCAAGTAATAAAACCATAGCTTTGTGTAGTTCTGGTTCTTTACCTGGTTCACTTTCTTCTGTTACTATATATTCATCAAACCATTCTGATATTCCTTGCAATGCAGCCCTTACTTCTAATAAACACTCGCGTCCGCCCATGCAAACATTAGCCAATATATTCAAAACATCTAACTTTGTATCTTTATCTGATTTGGCGCTATTTTTTTCTATTATAGATAGATAAATTTGTTAGTTACGCAGTTAGGAAAGTAAATGAAGTCATAAAGGTGAATGAGTTAAGAACGAATACATGAGTAAGTAGGTATATGAGTATATGAGTGAATAATTTTATATACATGTATATATGAAAGTAGCTAGTAGGAGAGTGAATGAATTCGAAATCTTACCATTCAATAATAACGAAATTAATCGTCTAATAGTATTATCTTCACTAAATTTCAACGGATTTGACCTCGACATGGAGACCAAAGCCGTCAGATCCACTGGTCTGGACAGCAAGGCGGCATCCAACTGCCACTTGGCGCTCAACTTCACCCCCGCTTTACTCATTATTGCTTTTTTTTCCTCCTTTGTATTTTGTTTTTTCAATTTTGGCCGGACTCGGTTTAAAAGTTAGGGGAAAAATAAGTAGCCTTTAATTTTTACAAATATATAATTATGACTCGGAAACTTTGCGTTTTTTACCATTTATTTTCATGTCGTCTGCAACCACGGACTCTACTGCAGCGACTAATTCAAGCAATGCTTTATTATTCTGGTTTGCATCCGTAACAGCGGATGTTACGTTGTTTCCATTACTATTGCTACTGTTGCTATTTACACTCGAATTCATTATATTTGCATTGGTTCCTAAAGGAATACATAAATGCTGATAATACAACTTATTCACTACTTCAGAGTATAATTCTAGTAATGTGCCGTTGTACTGTTGTAATTTATCTATCAAAAAAGTAACAGATTCTTCACGTTTTTTCCATGATTTCGCTGTTGATTGGGCTAATAAATGATTTTTCAAAATGATGCAATCATGCCATGGGAAACTAACACCTGTTACTCTTATTTTTTTCGGCAATATTGCTAAATTTTGTATAGTTTTATATATGTTTAAAACCTCAGCTTGATCACTAGTTTCTTTTAATTTCTCGACTAAATACGTCTGCTGCTTTGTCACAAACTCCACCCAAAGTTTATGGAATATGGTCACAACACACTCACGTAGTGTACTATATTGATTAAATCGACGTCTTTCAGAGTCAGGTCGAGCTTTTTCTAAACCAAAAGCAAATGCAACAATAGTATCTAATAACAAAACATGCTTCCATCTTCCTTTAGCACCATCGACTAATACTTCCGATACATCTAAATGTGCTTTACACGAACTCGTTCCAAATATATTATCAAATTCTCCTTCAAATAATTTTATTACGTCATTCCAAGGTATAGCAAACACTTCTATATTATTTTCTGTATCTATATTAAAACTGCTTTGAGAATTACCATTATTAGTTCCTTCGTTTTTATTATCAGCGCTATTTACATGATTATTATTGTTTGTTGGTGTGCTATTTACAGAGTTTAGGTAGTAAAAGTTCATGGGCATATGCATCCCACCCATAGAATTATAATACATTTGACTATTTGCAATTGATTGCGCAGTATTTGATGTTTGATTCAAAAATAATCCCGGATATATTCCACCAATTCCACCAATGTTTTGCGAAAATTGTATAAGTTGGCTATAGTAAGCTGCAAATGCAGCATTATTTGGTGAGGCTTCATGTTGAAGTAACATTGCACTATTTATTGGCACTTCACCTTGACTCGGCAATTGCATTTCAGCTATATGATTACTACTTGCACTTCTACTACCACTATCACTACTGTCACAACTAGTATTACTGCAACTTGAATTATTCTTATGTTTTTTCCCTTGACTTTTACTACTTTTCTCTTTTCTTGTTTTACTAGATGTGGTACTAGAATCCATTAATGGCAATGAATTATCACTGGCGTTCATACTTGTTTCATCTCCGGTTAGTCCATTAATATTAGTCGAATTATTGTCGTCACTGCCACTACCACTTCCAGATACATCAACGCAATTTACGTTGTAATCTGAATCAAAACTACGATTAGTGCCCAACGCCGCCCTATCAAGCGGACCTGAGACCTTCATTCGACCCCACAATAAGTGTAAAATCGCGACGATATACGCACTCCTCCAGTCCTGCCTGTGCACCCCCTCTGCAAACACTGACATACTTCACCGGCCCTACGACGCTGCTAGGGTTTTATGTGTGCGATCGAATTCAAAAATTTAAAAAAATTTTAAAAATATTAAATTGAATTCTAAATTTAGGGAAATGTGGTCGTTATACAGTTTGATCGTTTAATATTTTCGTAGTTTCATAAATTAATAAATAAAATTAAAAGATGGTTTCCATGGACAACGAATAACTCGTATTTAAATTAATGTACATACATGTATTATACTTCGACCTCACCAGTGCAAAATGATTCACGACCACCCATAACAATTCTTGCTCCATCATTACTCCATTTTAACCATGATACAGCCAGTGCGGATGCACTTGATGACGGTAAGTCAATCCAAGATACACTTGTGTCAACACTCCATAAGTATATTCTGTTCGAACCAGTACAAAATGCTAATAATGAATTAGAATTAGTTGATGGTTTCCATTGCGCACAGGTAATTGGTTCAGCTTGTAGTATAATATCAATTAATCTAGGTTTATTACTATCCCAAATCCATAATACCTTAGGATACGATTCTTCGCGGCATGCAAAATATGAACCATCAGCACTCCAACTACACCATGAAGGTCCCATTGGAGGTAAAGATTTATTGTCTCTGGCATCAATTGATATACGAGGTAATGTTTTCATAAATTTTTTTACATATATTGGTGCTAATATTTTTTTTCGTGGAAATCCTTTCTCTGTTTTCTCACCTAATTTTTCATTTACACTTATTTCTGAGCTTGTTTCATTTATTTCCACAGTCACTTCAGCACCAATAGTTGGGTCCTCGACAATGCCAGCATCCATATCTCTTGGATGTGTTAATGGTAATATAAATGCTACTTGCGATGATTGCATTGTTATTAACCTAATTTTACCATCATATGACCCTACTGCCATTAAGTTTGACGAAATATTGCTATTCGCTGACTCGGTATTATTATCGTTATTACTGTTGTAGTTACTATAAAAAGTTAAATTTTTTATTCCTAATGCATTATGATAAGCTTCATAATTACCAACAACTTCACCACTTGGTGTGTATATACAAAATTTATATGATAATGGCGAGTCACACGTAACTATATGTGTACCATTAGGAACCCAATTTATGGAAGCAACATCATTTGATTTACATTTAAATTTTGTTTGTTCAGCCCATGGATCAGTTGAGTATATACCAATATGATCCTGTAATTCAATACGATGAACAACTGCTAAATATTTGCCACAATCTGAAAAAGTAAATAATGAACTCCAAGTAGAATTCTTTCCACCGACAAATGGTTGTTTAGGATGCAATATAGCATGAGATGTATTGTCGATTAATGACCTGATATGTAAATAATATAAAATATAATTAATAAAATGTTTTAAACTAGAGTAACATAATAATAATAATACCATATCGTTAATTGAATGCCAAAGTCTGATTCAGTTATTAATGATCTACTATCGGGTGTCCATGCAACGTTAATTAAACCTGCTAATCCTTCATTAATTCTACATTTCCATTCAGGATCAACTAATGAAAACGCCTGCACGGCTGCTCTATTCAACATCGCACAATAGACATAACATGAATCTGGTGAAAAATCAACTTTTTCAATACGATCAATACAACTGAATACATGTAATGTCTCAAGTGTAAGTGTGTCTTTGATCATCAACCTCGATCCCACGATAGATGCCAAGTGATTGCCTTGCGGGGACAGAATCACTTGACTCCCCGACACTGGCGCAGTGAAGCGGATGGATGGCGACACAAATGCGGACATTGACCTTTCCTTTATTAAATTTTTTTAATTTTTATTTTTGAAATTTTTTCAACTTTTTCCATGGTTTAATAATTAGAATTATTTGAGAAACTAGATGAACGCGAAGGAGAAACAAATTTAATGGGAGACAAACTCAAGGTTTAAATGTGGTACAACTGCTTCAAATGGATTCATGAATAGGAGTCATTATTGGAGTCAGTAAGGTAGCTCGAAAGAGCCACTACTATCTAGCCAAACGCTTCTATTTCAATCAGCAACTCTCTCATAATAATAATGATAATACCACTGCAACTACTAATAATGATAATGGTCCGCTTTATATTTTAGTTCCGCATTTTTATTTTCGAAATTACAAAAATAATAATAATTTTAATGGCGTCATTCGCACTCGCAGAATGCGGTGGTCGTGTCGGGGGTCGCGTGCGCGATCAGGAAGGGTTTCGTGGCACAATCAAGTACATCGGACCAGTAAAAACAGCCAAGTCAACTAAAGAAGACGATAATTGGTACGGCATTGAATGGGATCAAGTTGAAAGAGGTAAACATGACGGCTCTGTCGTTGATGCCGACGGCAATTTAATCAAATATTTCGAATGTTTAAATAATAAATCAGGATCATTTGTTAAACCTAAAAAGGTAACTACTGGTAGAACATTTGAAGAGGCATTGAGAGAACGATACGTTAAAATGGATGCACCATTAGTGGCACCAGATAATATTATAGCTGATGCTTATGTAACTACATCTAAAGGAAATCAAAAATCAATAGAATTTGTCGGTGAAAATAAAATAAGAAAGTGGCAGCAGATTGATGTTGTTAATAAAGTATCAATTAGAAATGATACAATATCATGCGCGGGTAATGAAGTCATTGATATTGCATCGCATTTAATTGAAGTTGATTTGCAAGATAACTTACTATCTCAATGGGATGAGGTTGCTAAATTAATCAATCAAATGCCATTATTAGAGACAATACTACTACATGGAAACAAAATGGAACCAATAACACCGTTAATTATAACTAATTTAAGCACAAATTACACTACTGCCCTCTCTAAATTAAGAGTAGTTGCCCTGAATTACTGTCATATTACATCATGGTCATCGATACAATCATTAGAACCATTTTTACCGTTATTACAGGATTTGTATTTAGCCGGAAATAATATATCTGATTTACCTAAGATTGCAACAGAATCTGATGTCAAAGGATTTAGTAACTTGCGATTGTTAGATTTATCGTTTTGTCAATTAGACGACTGGTTGCAAGTATTACAATTCCAATTTTTACCAAATTTATGTGAGTTATTATTAGATGGAAATAACATACCAGCTGTCCTATCCAATCCGTTACCAGGCACTACATTCAATGTCTTACAACGAATATCATTGAGTTCAACCAAGCTGGCCTTGTGGAATGATGTCGACATTATCAATTCGTACTTAAACGTTAAACAGTTAAGATTGTCCCAAATACCATTATTCGCCTTAAAAGGTGCATCCGAAGTTCGACCAATAGTAATTGGCAGATTGCGCCAGTTAACATATTTCAACGGATCTATTATTTCACCTAGAGAAAGAACTGATTCGGAAAAAATGTATCTACGATCAATTATGCGTGAAATTAATAGCAGTGGCATTGATAGCAGTAATGTTATAGAAATTCATCCTCGGTATGAAGAATTAAAAGGACTGTACGCCGCTGATTTGCTGCCAATGGGGAACAGCACTAGCAATGCGAACAGCAACATTGCTGCTGACTTAGTTACCGTAAAGTTTAAAAATATATCATTCAGATCAGCATCATCCTCGAATATGGAGCCATTAATTAAAAAATTGCCGTTATCATTAACGGTCTCTAAGTTGAAGTTGATGATTAAGCAATTATTTAACATAGATCCACACATGCAAGTACTGTCCATACGACCTTACAAAGATTCGCCTCCAACATTACTAGATGATGATGATACTTCATTAGCGTATTATGGTACTGTTGATAACAGTGAAATATTTGTAAACGAAACAGATTGAGAGCACAATACACCATTTCCCTCTTATTCCATCTATCTTACTGGACCTCTTATCACGCATCATTTGCACACTCAATAGGCGCAAATGGTCAATGCAACACATATTCCGACTCCGTCGAAAAAATTATTAGAAACTCAGAAAAGAAAAAAAGAATTAAGGTTTATTTGGTAGAATGAGTTACCGTCAAGAGTTGGAGAGGGACTTCGACTCGGTAGATAGCACCGATGATGAGGACTCTGTCACCAATACCAATTCCAATAATTCAATCCACATGCAGCGTTTAAATGCTATGTCAACTATAAAATATGATAATTCGAAAGAACTTACGTCAGATGGCAGCAGTAACACGACCCCGCCACATCAGCATGTTGACAAACGAAGTAAAACAAAAGAATTTGCATCATTGCGGTCTCATGAAGTGTCCTTAGATTGTTATAAATACATACCAGTACGATTAACGAGCACTGAAAGAATGCTATTAAATGTATTAGAAAATGCATTAAATGTTTGTGAGTACACCGATGTTGTTGATATTCGGTTTAGCCATTCCGGAAAATCAAAAACTAGCCGAATATTTGAACAATTAATTGATGTTTTATCGATTGAATTAGGACTTATTATGGCTAGTGATTTATCATTAGGTGAAAGTTATATTGAAGGTAGCATTCACTTATTCATTACTACTTAATGCCTTACTAATTAAATAATTTTAAGGTAAAACGTTGAGAGACAATATCCCATTATTTAGTGACTTATTTGAAATTGGCAGACGATATAAAATTATGAATCCGTCGAAAATGCGTGATACTTACGGCAAAATGATGTATATACTGATGGACACCGAGTCGTATCAAATGAAAGTGGTGGAGAGTTTAGAATGTGATTTTGTGAAACCAATATTAACGGTATTGTTCATTCAAGCACTCATATCGTACCACTAACTCATTCACTCTCTCTCAATAAGGTACACTTGTTTTTACTGCAAAAAGGTGTGGATAAAGACAGTAATCAACCTGATATCTATTTACAAATTTTATCAGACGAGCAGTTACGAGTGGCAACCAGACCTATTACAGACGAATTGAACGAGCGGAATAGTGATGAGTTGAAGGTTGAATTAGACAAAAAGAATGACGCTATAACGTACTTGATTAATACATACACGGATGAGGTGCTTACTGAGGCTGATATCCGCCGAGTTATTGATAGTATAACCGATCACAATACGTTTACCATACATAATATATGGAGTGTTACTGAAACCCTCGCATTGTTAGAAAATAATTTCAAACATAGTGAAAGTGAAAACGTCGTGAATGGTCAAACGTATTCATTGCAGTTGACGGATACTCGCTATCTTAGTAGCACTCGGACGTCCTGGTTTTCGAATATGTGGAACGATAAAGACTCACTCATATCAAGCTTTTCCTCGGGTTATTCCAGTTCCTATCGAGGGTCCGGATCGTGCCTGTCACATGATCATTCAACTCAATTCACTTTTGTGAGACAGTCGTTGCTGCTGTGGAAGGAAATCATGACGAATTTAACTAAGTTATGGGTATTGGCTGACTTAGATTTGACCAAAACTGAATACCGCTTAGTTGACACTGGCCAGGGATATCAGAGACTGCAAAGCTGCCCTAATGTAGGTGGTGAAATGCATGATATACTACACAAAATAATGCGTAATGAGCGTTCGCGTGGCTTTTATTGGGAAGGATTGTCCGTCATTCATTTAGGCGATCGCGATGTGCCCAATGCACTGGTTTTCATCGACAAGTACGTACAAATTCCGTACATCCTGTCGCCATTGGTGCAGTGTATCGCTAGAATTCCTCGATTGTCCTCGCAAGACCCGCCGTTTGCGGCATATATTCAGCTTGAATGGGGTAGTTTAGACGGTCTAAAGATGCAAATATTACAGGATTTCTTTAAACACGCATTCGATGGAAGCGGCGATGATGGAGGGAGTTGCATCGACGGAAGGCTAACATCTTGTTGGAATTGGTGCTCCAAAATTGTGAAAAAGCCGTATTATTATGTTTTTATGTTTACAGGATTCAGAGGGTTTGACATTCACGACAAATAAATTTTACAAATGGTCATTTTAGGACAAAAAGAACTCCGTTAATTGTATAATATGTTCATTTTTACTTCAATTCTTTCATTCCTAACCCTTTTCGTATTTGATTCCAGTACTCCACGCTTCCCTCGGGGGCGACTGCTGCCTCGGTACTTGAAGCACCTGTCACCGTCGCTTTTTTAGACTTGAATATCTTATCAAATTTTGCTTCTTTCTTTTTCTTTATTCTTTCGTCTTTCTCGTTTGGCATAGTACTTACTTGAGGAGAACGGGAGCGAGAACGTGATCGATTACGCTCGACAGTATCAACCTTTTTGTCATCGCGACTATCTCTTCCATGCGAACTTCTTTCTCTACTATCATCTCGTCGACCTCTATCTCTGCTATCACCTCGTCGACCTCTATCTCTGCTATCACCTCGTCGACTTCGATCTCTGCTATCACCTCGTCGACTTCTGTCTCTACTATCGCCTCGTTGACTTCTTTCACGACTATCACCACGACTATATTTGTCATGAATATCTCTTCCCTGGCTGTCTCTATCATGATTATCATCACGACTATAATCATCACGCTGTCTTGTAGATACGTCATTATTAGCGCGTACTTCGTTACTATTCAATGCACTATTTACAGGAGCCGTCGTTGTATGGTCTTTACTTTTTTCTATGGTGGTGTTAATCGATGATTCCAATTGCAATGAATTTTCATCACGCTTATTATTACTAATTCCTTCATATTCTTCTAATTCGTAATCCAGGACACTTTTCCTTGGTTCAATAGTGCCCAAGTCTTCTAATTTGTGGCGCTTTGCAAGAAATGGGAGTGCAATATCGCATACTAATTCTTGATTTAATAGTTCATCAATAAATTCATCCATGTGTTTTATTGACCAACCATGGACAGTCCGATATGCAAGCTTGCGATAGTCATTATATAATGGCTCTAAATTCCTGTATATATCTTCTGCTTTGCCTACTAGACGTAAGTATATGGCACCTAATGCCCTCAAATACTTGAATTCATCATTTCTAATAAACTCTAATACAATTTCCATTTCAGGTTGCAACTGCAACATTTTCAACAATAAGCATAGGAAATGAGAGGGCTTGCTGTGCCCTCCATATGCACCACCACAGTACTTCAATGCAACTGCCCGATCAATTATACTGCTTGCATTCAATCCAAAACATGATTCTTTCCAATATGTACAATTATATATTTTCGTTCTAGTAATTTTTTCTATTAAATACTGAGGATTGGTCCCGTGCACCTGCACAGCATTTGGGTCGGTGGAATTGAGCGAGAGAGACGGCATTCGCGCGAATTACTTGCGATTATTTTGGTATTTTTCACCTTTAAGGTAATAACTCTTCCGAGGGATTACCACCTTTCCTACCTTTAAGTTGTCAGACAATGTCAGTTTTGTTGTAGCTTGTGAAGCTGTTGTGGCAACTGTTGTGCACTGCAATACGGTATAGGAATATTCCTACCAAGGATTATCACTGAATAGCTATCATGGCAACAACAAGTATGTAGACCAAGTGCTAAAGTTACCCAAAATAAACGTTACATAAATCTCGGTGGGAGTATTCGCTCATGTATACCCGCGCTAGTAGTTAATGGTTATACTGCCACTGCAACACCTCCAAACCTGCCGGATTATCACTTTGAATCAGCAAATATTGGTCAGTTCCGCATTACTTCTGTATTCAGTTACTTATTAGTTACAGTAAAATCTAATTGTTACAGTAAAATCTATTAGTTACAATAAAATCTATTAGTAGTAGTTGTATAGTAAACATAGCTTTCTAACATTGAAATGGCAAATTTACCGGTACTTTTATTCCAATAATTTCCCCTACAGGTTTCCGGGTATAAGAAAACACTACTAACTGTCGATAACGGAAATATCTTCTGTAGTACAAGGCCACTCCTTGGATCCCACTTATGGAGCAGAGGACTGCGGAGAAGACAGACATGATGGCGCACGAGGTAGCTGTGAGCGAAACCGAAATGATGGTAAAGGTTAACAAAATCCTTGGCAAAATAAAGAATGCATACTTCTCACTCTTCCCCGTCACAGATACTGTGGACAAGTGGGACCTTATCAAGCTAAACGTTGCATTGCCGATCCTCTTAGTTTATCACGCAATCGTTATCGGTGTATTCATTGGCTCTTTCTACACGCAGTACACCTCGGCCGTGTCGAAGACATTCCTCTCACCCACAACGACATCGCCAGGGCAATTCTGCTCCACATCGAAGAATATTCTTAATTTCAACTATCGAGTCGATAGGAATGGGTACGTATTAGCACTAACTTTCTCTAACCTCTTTTAAGTTTATATAGTTATATTTACTTACTATAAAACTCTGTTGTTGGTTACATAGGAACTGGAAAGGTTCGGCTGACTACAATCCAGCCGATGCTGTGTACGAGATAAGCTTCAATAGAGTGCAGCTAGATATAGAATCCTACCAGGCTGCGATTGAGTACTTCCGACAGGACACCGAGAGGGTCAGCGAGATGGCTGAAAAGCGAGGGCATCACTTTCTGCTCTCCGCTCTCGCAGCGTACACCTCACAGTACACTGTGGGTGGCGGTACGATTCAGTTCTATGCCGTAGGCGACGCTTCATACATCTACGATACGTATGTCGACAGCCACATATTCATGTCGCGCTCCGAAGTGTGTGTGC
>JACCDO012091771.1_pt1 | contig 15873 bp, 20 predicted proteins | sample 7446101 | NCBI WGS metagenome assembly JACCDO01 (sample SAMN15323440, study PRJNA562643) | freshwater metagenome | isolation source: river surface water | place: USA:Blue River Watershed | collected 2017-08-16
AATTCGTCAAAGGTCTTAGGCTGTTTTGCCTTTTGTGTCAGTTCATAAAATCGTTGATAGGTCAATAAACCCATCTTAACGTGTTTTTCATCTTTACTTAAATGCCTGCGTTTTTGTTCGCAGATGTGAACCACTAAAGTTTTTTCTTTAGCAAATAATTTTCCACAATGTTCACATTTATAGTTTAATGTCTGCAATTTGCTTTTTGTCCCAACCAAGGTCCTTAGCATATTCTTTGATCTCTTTATCTGTGGTTATTGCCGCGAGTGTTGCAACGTCACTCATTTTCATATTTGGAAATAGGTCTGCTAGGAACTTTTCTTTCTTATTGGCTTCTTTCTTCAGAGGTATGTATTCATGATAAAATTTCTTTTTACTAGGGTGACTGCACAGGCACAAAGTTTGCCAAACTAGCTTTGGATGTTTTTGTATAGCGGCCCAATTCTTATTGTAATATTCGTTAACTGCTAGTACAAAGAATTCCTGCTCTTCTCTTTTATTTGACTTAACGTTACTAATGAATCTATTGAGATTCCAAAGGTCGCCTTTGATTTCTTTTTGACCTTCTTCTGTAACTGCGTCCCAAAGTTCTTTGATACCCATATCTACCGCGGGCATCATGTCATTGAAAAGGTCTACGTGTTTATTTTTACCCATGGTCTTTTTTGCTTAGATGATATACTATTTTTGCACTTTCTAAGGCTTGTTGCAAGGCCGGATTAGTCCGACCTGCTCGAACTATTTCTTCCCAAAGCTGTAGTTCATCTTTGAGATATCTCGAATAGTCTCTACCAATTTCAAATCGTTCGTGATGCGGCGCACCAAATTCTCTAGCATAGGTAATGCCGTCGGCATGCTCGTATATATATTTTGCACCAGGCTTTAAGGTACCCATAACAAATCTTCCATAGTATACAATTGTTGCATAAATGAGGATGGTTTGTCAAGTACACTTCGTTCAAGATCGCCCTCTCTCCTTGGGCATACTTGAACTTTGAAATCACAGTTATTAATTTTTTTATACAAATCGATCATTTGTTTAACAGTTGTTCCAACACCGTGACCTAGATTTTCTATTTGATTTGTTGAACGATCAATGGCTTGCTCTAGTGCGTTACAAACTTCGTTAACATGAGTATAGTCACGTACAGCAGATCCGTCTTCTGTATTATAGTCGTCACCAAACAAATTGAACACTCCGGTCTTTTGTGCATTCATTAAATTCCACATGAGACCATCTGGATTTGTTGGATTTATTCCGTCGGAACCTGTTACATTGTAAAATCTAAAAGTTGTAAAAGGAATATTATTTTCTTTGCAATATTGATCAACTACTTGTTCTGCTCCGCGTTTGCTAATACCATAAGGATTATTCATTGGTCCAGCAGATCCAGTTGATGCATGAACAAATCTTTTAAACTTTAGATCTCTTAAAATGCGTAGTGTCCCTAAAATATTAGTTGTGTAATATAGCGTAGGATTTAATACACTTCTGCCAACAGCAACTTCTGCAGCCAAATGAATTACACAATCAAATTCAACATCTCTGGTCCACAGAAAATATCCAGGCATTGTAATATCATTTCGAGAATGTTCTTTGACAGATACCAACGGGAGATTTTTATCTAAGCCGTATAATTCTAAATCATCTCGCTTGCTTAATAACTTAGATAGATGAGAACCTATATAGCCGGAGTTTCCAGTAATTAATATTTTTTTCATATAAAATCAAAAATAAGTTCAGGACCCTGCCAATTAGAGAATTTATCTCTATACCAGTCAGCAGTTCTACCAATGGTGCAATTATCTGGTTCTAATAATTTTAATTTTTTAGGTTTTACGTCAGCAGCACTACTCGATCGTAATTCACCTATATAACAAAATTTAGTAGATAATTTTTCTAGATGTTCTTTTAATACAATAAGATCGTTATCTGGAATAAAACCTAAACACTGAATTAGAATAACTCCGTCGTAGGGTTTATCAAGAGAAGGATATTTTTCAAATTCAGACCAGCATGGATCAAATTTTCCAACGGTGCTGATCCCAAGATATTTGTCTAAAGTTGTTGATATGCCTGGTTCCCATTCTACGTCTGTGGTGTACTGTTGTCCCTTTCCACAGCCATAATCTAATATTGAAGTAGCGTTATGTTTTTCTACTAATTTTTTAATGGCTCTAGCGTAAGGAACAGTATGTAGTCCGTTCCATGATTTTGTAGTACCGTGATATTTTTTTCCGTTTTCAACAATTCTATAATAGGCATCACTAAACATACTATTCCTTACCAAGGTTCTACAGGTATACCAAATTTTTTAAATTCTTCTATAATTTTGTCTTCTCTTGCTTTATATTTCTCAGAATCGGAAAACATTGTGCTGTGCCATTCGATATAAAGTTTTTTAATAAATTTAAGATTCCCATCATTTATAATTTTTTCTAATGTGTCGTATTCGGCACCTTCGATATCCATTTTTAATATGGTATAATCATCTTCTTGTAAATTTTTGCTGAGCCATTCACTTAAATCTATTTTTGTAACTTCGACTTCCTCAACAAATGGTTTACTACCTACCGGTCTCCATTCATCTAATGAGACTAAACTAGACCCTGTTCCTGATTTAGCAGCATTTCCATCTTTGTCTGTAGACATTTGTATATTAAATTTTATACTTCCGTTTTCGTTACTTACTGCGGCGTGATACGCAGTTAAATCTAAATTTTTAAATCTTGGATTTTCTAAAAATACTCGATAGGTATAAGGATTAGCTTCCCAAGCAAAAACTTTCCATGAAGAATCAATTTTATTAATTTCTATTTGTTTTTTTAACCCCTTACCAAAGTGGGTTCCGCAATCTAATAAAACTTTTTTCATGTTGCCGCCTTCTTTGCTGTTTCTCTAGCGGCTGCTGCATCTTTATATTCTTGGGAAGTAATCTGATCTTTTGAACCACCTTTCCATTGTTTAGTATACCTAGCCTTAGCACTTCTAGATGCATACCATCCATACGGCCTTAATTCGACACTCATTCCGTTGTGTTTATAAATGCCTTCGGTTGCAGGACTGCCCATATTTTTATATAACTGTATCCAGCCTACACTATCTCCGTGCCATTTCTTTTGCTCAAGATCAAAATGTTTAAATGCTTCTTCAAAGAAAGCAACACCAGATTTTTTTGCTAATCTCCATGCTGGGGTCAGTGCCACAGGATCATTACGAAGAGTCATACATACATCTGTAGTTAATGGAGGGAACATTGCAATCATTCTAAAATCAGGCTCGCAGAACCAGTATACTTCGTCATCCTTGGCATCTTTCTTTAAAAACTCAATAAGAAATTTTTCTCTATTATAGATTACCTCGTTAGGGTCACCGTCATAGAAATAATTCTCGTCTCCTAACCCAGGATGTCCTTTAGTGGTTACGTGTATCAAAGGAATGCCGAATTTTTTTAGATTTTCTCTAAGTCCCTTAATAAGGTCTAGATAAATTCCGTCTCCGTGCCAATTAAAAATTCCCTCTGCGTGATAAATTACTGCTTTCATGAAGCCTCCATAGGTATTATGTTTATATTTTTTAAAAAACTTTCTTTGTCATTCCAAAAATTATTGCCAGTTTTTACAAGTGCTACACATCTTAGATGATCCATTACTGTATTTTCTAATATAGTGTAATCAGAGTTTTTAGCAAGATCGTTAAAAAACTTTTCTGAATAGTAATAATTACAGTGATTAGCAAAATGTCCGTCTTTTAATTCTTCAACATCGGGAATCAAATGTAATATTAATCCGCCAATTCGTACACACTCGTGTATTATTTTAAAACAGTCGTATTGACTTTCATAGGGTTCAACATGTTCGGTAGTACCAGAATTTGTTAAAATATCAAAGTAATTTGGCCATTCTAAAAAATCGTTAGGCTTAGTTAAATCTTTAACCAATGCTCCTCTATTACCATTAAGATCAACGGAAATATGAGAGAAGCCTAAATTAGTAAAATATTCTTTTCCTGTTGCTTCAGGTATTCCAGATTTTTTCTTTATTACCTGATCTCCAAGTTCTAACATTTTAAGACCAGAAATATTATCGCCGTATACCTGTTTGATATACTTATTGATAAAATTAATATAAGACAGACGCAGGCCCATTATTTTGAATAACCTACAGTTTCTCTTTCGATATCGTCGTGATCAAATTCTGCCCAGTATAATTCAAAGGCAATACAGTCTGTTACTGCTTCAAATTGGTGATACTCGCCCGGCGCAACTTTAGTATATTGGCCTGCTTTCAATAGCGTCTCGTCAACTAGATCATAATTGTTTTTCCATACGCGAATGATCATTTCGCCTGATTCAACGAAGAATCCGTTCCACTTAAATTTGTGTTTGTGCTTAGAACATACACCACCCGCTTTGGCTTCAATTCTGTGAAATTCTAATACACCATTGGCTTCTAACAATTCTGTTTGCCCCCATACCTTACCTGCTTTCATACAAAGTCCTTTTCATGTCTGCGAGATATTTATTAAACTCTGATACCCATCAATATAAATATCACACTATGACACCTTTAAACCTAGAAACAAAAGTTAATAAAAACGGATTTTTACTTACCTGCGACACAAAGTATTTTAATACTTGGGCAAAACCGTTGTTCTTCTCTATAAGAGATAAATGTCCATGGGCACATATACATTTTCATATATTTGATCCCGGTACTGGAGATTTAGAGTGGGCCGCAGCACACGGATGTACTACCAGCAGTGAAATTACTCCAGTTGAATTTACAAAAGATTTAACAACAAAAGCAACATATTGGTGCTTGGCTAGATATTTTAGAGTCCCCGAAATATACGAAGATACTGCTCTTGTTATTAATTTAGATGTAGATAGTGTAATGGTAAATCCGCTGTCTGAAAAAGAATTTATAAAAGATCTTAGAACTACATGGATTCCTACTAGAAATAAAGGTGGTCAAATAAAAAGCCTTGCAAGTGCTATGGGATTTGGCGCAGACAATGGACGACATATTCTAGCAAAAAGATTCAAAGATAAATTAAACACTGAATTATTTTGGGGAATTGACCAGTCAACGCTCAATGAAATGCTTGCGGCAAAAGAAATAACAATGATGGACCTACGTTACACAGATTACAAGTTTGGAAAAAAAGGTCACTCATATGCATGGACCGGCAAGGGAGAACGAGTTCATTCTGAAATATTTGTAAATGAAATAAACAAATATAAAAATAGAATTTAACTGGTTTTAAATTGAGTTACTATTGATGTACTAACATCAGAATTAACTAACTTTAGTATTTCTTCTGCAACTTCGTCTGCATCGTGATAATTTAAAGAAGGATTAATTCTGTGCATGGTCATTGGGGTTTTAGTCCGTTGAGGATTAATTAAAGAAATGACCATACTATCGGATTTAAAATAATCTTTTGCTCCCTGCCACAAGCTGTATAGTGCTGCCTTGCTGGCTGCATAGACCATATATTCTTTCTTTCCAGAATCGTAACAAACAGATCCGACCATTACTATGGTAGTCGGTTTAGAAGGTCTGTTTGTCATGTAATGTCGAATTATTGACCAGTTACTTCCAAAATTAACGGCCATGATCTTATCATGTGTGTCAGTGTTAGTTCCAAAGAATCCTGCAGAATTAATTATAACATCTGGATTTACTTCAGATAACAATTTTGAAATTTTATTTGGACTATCTGCATCAAACAGATCAATATCTTGCCTAGTAACTACTTTTACTTGGTATCCAGAATTAGATAGCAGATTTGCAGTGGCAGCACCAATGCCGCTGGTGCCACCAAAAATTACCGCAGTCTCTTTCATTTATATTGACTTATAAAAGAATCTACTTGCTCGCCAATGTAGGCAATCTGCTCCGGAGTAATAACAGGACTTGTACCATGGAAGAAAGTATTTGTCATTGTAAACGTGGCAACAGGAAAATTATCTCTAGCATCTGCCGGATTCATTAAATGACTATACGCTGGCTGCAACATAATGTTACCAGCAAAATATGGTCGAGTCTGAATTAATCTATCTTCTAAAAAGTCAACAATATCCGTACGTCTAAATGGAGCATCTTTACGAATAGTTAACGGAAATGCAAACCAACTTGGATCTGATTTGTCTTGTGCTCTAGGCAAGTGAAAATACTGTTCATACTTTTCGTAGATAGCAAACAATAATTTATAATTTCTACGACGAAGTGCGTGAATCTCATCTAGTTTTTCTAACTGTATCAATCCCATAGCACTTTGCAATTCAATTGGTTTTAGATTGTAGCCAATTTCATCGTAGACATACTTGTGGTCAAAAATTTCATCAGGCATCTCCGGAATCCAGTTACTAAATCGACTCTTGCAAGTTCCGCACTTCAATTTATTTGCTTCTGGTCCTAGGCAATAGCAGCCACGGCCCCATTCACGGAAACTACGTAGAATAACTTCTTGTGCAGGTGTATTACAGGCAACAAATCCGCCTTCTCCCATGGTCATATGATGAGCAGGATAGAAACTGCAACTAGCCATCTCTCCGTAACTACCTAGAGGTTTGCCATCATAGGTAGAGCCTAGTGCATCACAACAATCTTCCAACAAAATAAGATTGTATTTGTTAACCAGTTCCATTAGGCGATCCATATTTGGGGGATTACCCAATACATGAGCAAATGTAATAACACGAATATCTGGGTTTTCTTCTAATGTTTTTTCAACTTGATCTAGATCTAAATTTAAAGTATCAATTTCAATGTCAACAAACACAGGAGTGAATCCTACCTGTAATGTAGGATTAAGCGTTGTCGGAAAACCTGCAATAGGCATCAATACCTTTGTACCCTTGGGTAGATTATATCCACGCTTACTAGTTAATGCTGCCATCATTAACAAATTACTAGAACTTCCGCTGTTAGTTAGAATACCGTTCTTTTTTCCAAACTCTAAAGGAAACTTCTGTTCAAATCTTAAACTTTTATTTCCCATAACTAACCAACCGTTGAGCAATGCTTCGGCTGCGGCTACATACTCGTCTGGACCAAAATAAGGTCCTGCATAGTTAACAAAGTCTTTGCCTGCTACCCATGTTTTTTCTGCTTGTTTTTGTTCTATGAGAACGCGAATCTGTTCTAAAATTTCTTTCATAAATCACCAAATAAAATTATTTCGATAATACTCGACAACCTTTTCTAATTCGGTGTCAAAGTCTGCTTGTGGTGCCCAACCTAAATTTTTTAATTTAGTATCGTCAATACTATATCTTAGATCCTGACCAGGTCGTATCATATCCGTAAGATACTTTTCAATTTCTGAATCGCCATTAACTAAATTAATAATTTTGCGAACTACTTCAATATTTTTTTCTTCGTAGTTTCCAGATATGTTAAAAATTTCGTTCTTAACTCCAGTTTCTATAACTGTAGTAACTGCCCTAGCTGTATCTTCGGCGTGCAACCAAGTGCGTACCGGAGTACCTTTGTTATGTAGATCAATTTTTTTGCCTACTGAAAGATATTTTACACTTTTAGGAATTAACTTTTCAACATATTGACCAATACCGTAATTATTTGTTGGTCTTAATATTACGTAAGGTAAACCATATGTTCTACTCCATGCTAATACCAACATGTCGGCCGCGGCTTTTGTCGCCGAATAAGGATTACTAGGTTTTAACAGATCTGTTTCGGTATGCGAACCTTCTAAAATGTCACCATACACTTCGTCTGTGCTAAAATGTAGAAAAATAGGAATCCTATGTTTTTGTTTTTGATTAATTAGTTTTAAAAGATGATGAACACCGGCAATGTTTGAATGTACAAAATGATCGCTGTTCTCTATAGAATTGTCTACGTGAGTTTCGGCTGCGGTATTAATAATATAGTCGCAGTCGTATAACATTTCTAAGTCATTTATATCAGATTTAATAAATTTAAAATTTTGTCTTTTATTAAATTCAATTAGGAATGTCTCATTGCTGGCATAGGTCATCTTATCGACTCCTATCACATACCATCCTTTATCTAAACACAATCGTGTAATATGGACTCCAATAAATCCTAAGCATCCCGTGACATAAACGATTTTTTTCATAACATTCCTTTGATAAGTCTCCTTTTACTTATCACAATACTTTGTCCAGCTGTAAAACTTCGCTTTGTCGACTAACTTCTTTGACAAAATATGCACAGGGCGGATTGGGGTCGTCGTTAAGAGGAACTGTTAATAACTGTCCGTTTTTCATTTTAGGAAAGTACCACTTAACGTCTTGATAGATATTGACAATTTCAATAGGCATGTATTCCATTTTAAATCCTTTAATAGGATTAAAAATAAATGCATCAAATCCACGCTCATTAAGACTAGTTAAAGGCAAAACTTCTGGATCCATACCGCAGTCTTTATCACCTACTACCATGCACCAGTCTAAAGGCATCTGTACTTCATGGCCACCAATGCTTAATAAAATTGCAGGACTATTGAATGACTCTAAAAATATAAGAGGCATAAAATAAAAGTCTGGTTCGTGAGGATTGCTATTGTCTAATACACTAAATCTAACGTCCTCCTCTATTTCGTCTGGTAGATCATTTAGATCAAAAGATTGATTGTTGAGCGTTAAAATTTTCATATATTTCCTGTATGTTTAATCCAGACATTGTTAGGACCTACATCAAAGTGTTCAATTAATTCAGAAACTGCTTTATTAACTCCTGGATAATCGATGTCGTGTCCTGCCAATATTCCGTTGTCTTTTAATTTTGGTGTGTATACTTTAATATCTTTTTTTACAGCATCGTAAGAATGATCTGCATCAATGAATATTAAATCGATACTGTTATCTGGTATTTGATCAGCAACATCGTAGCTATACCCTTGAATAGGAATTAATCTACCTTTGTACTTTTCTTTTACTTCTTTATTATAAAATAAAGAAATATCTGTGTCTATTGCGTATACAACTAAGTCTGGGATATTATCTAATAAAAAGAACGTCGTCCTTCCAAACTTAACTCCTACTTCAGCTATTCTTTTAAAATTATTTTTCTCTATCAAGTGTAATAGATAAGATCCCCGGTAATCTTTACCTTCCCAGATCACGGTCATTGGAACATTCAATCGGTCATTCCGTTTCATATTGTGACCTTTGTAACTGTGAACGGATACTTCGCTTCTTTATAATACTTCTTCCTTTCAGTGAGATGGCGCTTGGAGTATTTGCAGGCAGATGTGATATCCCAGATCTCAACGTGGTCCTTGTCTTCTGCCTTCCGAATACCGCGTCCAATTGATTGTATAACGCGAACAAAGCTCTTTCCGGGCTCAATAAGAACCAGATTAAAAATACGGGGGATATTAATACCCACAGCGGCCACACCGTAAGTCGCCACAATAATCTTGCCATCACTAGTTTTAATTTCGTCATATTCTTCTTTTCTTTCTTCAAGTTTCATCCCGCCACTGACAAATACTGCTTCTGGAATTAATTCAATTAATTTGTTTCCAGTATCAATTCTGTTAATCAACACTAGAGTATTTCCGCTGAGACTAAAATCTTTAATCTTAGTAGCGATCCACTTCAATCTAGTTGGATCTGTTACCAAAAAGCTGTATTCATCTTGAAAACTACGAAATACCTGAACATCGTTTGTTTGAAGAATATTAATGTTAAGTTGTGCTAATACATCTTTTTGTTGTAAATCGTGTGCAGTTACTTGATTAATAACAGGACCAATACTAGCAAGAATGCCTTGAAACTCCCAAGCCTCTTTAGGTATTGTTCCAGTCAATCCCCAACGAATTGCACAGTGATTAAAATTTTGTGTGAGTAATTTTGTCAATACATCTGCCTTGGCCTGATGCACCTCGTCAACAATAATTGCAGCCACACCTTCACAGAATTCTGCTAATGACAGTGTATCATCGTCGTAACTTTTCTTATCTAAGACATTTAGACTTTGCCAAGTACAAATAGTATGTGTCTTGTTTAATTCTTTTCTATCGCCAAAATAAACACCGACGTCTAAACCTAGATTTTTGTAATCTTCTTCTGTTTGCACAACAAGGCTCTTGTTAGGTACAATGACCATTGTGCGTCCATACGGCTCGCATAAATGACTTAGTGTGGCTGTAGTAATAGTTTTGCCTGCTCCAGTTGCTACTTCTTGTAATGCCTGCGGAGTTTCTAAAAATTTATTAACAACATCATATTGATAGTCGCGCAAGACAATAGGTTGGCCTGCATTAGGATGACCTTTAGGCCATGTCTTGCCTTTATCAGCCCAATAGTTTTCTGTAATAGGCGTAAATTCTATCTTGTTGTGTGTGCGTAGATCTTCTATATCTATGTCATAGCCGCTTTCTTCTATAATAGGAAGAATTACGTCTAAATGTGCAAGATAACCTGTGCCGCCTATACCAAAATATGTTTTAGTTCCATCCCAGCGACCCAATTTATATGCTGGCATGTGTCGTGCGTAAGGAAGATCAAACTTTAATTTGTTGACAATTTTACGCCTTGTTTCTACAGCAAGGCCTTCGAATTTAATATTGACTTCGTCTCTAATAATGAGCTTACAACTCGACAATTTTCTTATCCTTAATGTGTGATGCCTTGATATCACCTACAAAACATACGCAGGTGTGTGTATCCATCCAAGTTTGTGTAGTAGTACTTGGAACAGGATATAAACTATTTGTTACAATAATTTTAACATCTATGTTGTCAGAAAACAACCACTTAGGAGGTTTATTTTGAAATATAAAAATCTTTCCTCCTTCGACTTTTCCGCCGTAGCCGCTGTCCTTGACCCACTGATTAAATCCTTTATCTTCGTCTTTATCTAATCTAAAACAAACACGAATTTCACCAGTATCAATGCGGTTTTTTTCGGCTTCTGCACAAAACTCCTTAACCCAAGATTGTGATGTCTCGCCCTTGTTTAAAATCACAGCAACCACGCCGTTAACAGACTTTTGAATTTCAAAAAACTGATCTAAATTTTTTAACCAAAATTGAGTACCGGCAGAACTAGCGATCTTTTCGACCAGATTTTCTGGGGTTTCTTTGAGGGGAAATCCCATAGCTTTAGCGGTCAACAGGTCATGTGCCTGAACACAGGTTCTGTGTTCATTCCACCATTGTGTTACTTCTTCGCTGGCATTACATAGGTCTACAGTGGAGCCAAAGTGCTTTATGCAGTAAGGGGCAATTTCTTCCTCATTTTGCCAAATTTCTTCAACTTCACCTAGTGCAATCATAAATGTGTCGTCTACTTCAAAGTTATGTTTAGTAGCAAATTCAAAAATTTCAACAAGGTTAAAATTATAAAACTTGAGTCGACGGATCTTTCTATCCGGATCCCAAATACTAGAACTGTAGTCTTTAGTAACCGGTAAAATTTCCTTCTCAAACACCTCTTTTAAGGCAAAAGGAAACTTGACGCAAATCCACATTTCACCTTGCTCGTCTTTTTCAACAGAAATTTTCTTTGTAAGATCAAGCACCCTAAAATTAGTTTTCCATTGAGGATTGTCTAATGCATCTTCAAAATCAAGACCTGCCATTTTTGCAAACATGCGGTATTTTTGGAGAATTTTTATGATAAAATTCCCCTGATTTTTGGTCAGTTGATTTCCATTGGTCAAGACATTGTAAAAACTTGCTGCGGCAAGATCGTCTTGATGATGTAGTGCAATATTTTTTCTATCGCACAGGTCCTTGAACTCAAGGAATAGGTCTTCGACATATCGTGATTTTAGCATCTATACAGTATAGCACCTAAAAATACGAAAATCAAGTGATTTTTTTCAATTTTTCTAAGAGGTGACTTTCAAGGCGTTTAAGAGGTATACCTTGTTTAATTTCTTCCACGGTCCATTCGGTATGTGCAAGTTTTAAGAACCATTCTTCACGATCAGGCAATTGTGGATTTTCTAAATTTTCCCATTTTTCTGCCACCGGAAATGCCAAACTTGACGAATCACAAACAATTGGAGCTCCGTTGATTGCTGCCTGAACGCAGGGTCCACTGTTGTGATTGATTACACAATGGTAATTGTAATTAATGTCAAAGTCGTCGTAGGTGTTGACTATTTTTTTTGGTAGTTCAATTATTGCGTCTGTGAATTTTTCACGAATTTGAGACCTAGGATGGGGCCTAACCACGATTCTTCGACCAGTGTACCTTTTTACTTTTGATATAGTGTCACGAATCCATTGTTCCATACTAGACTGACCTTCCCACTGAAGACTTTGACTGTGTTGAGTGGCAATTAAAATTTCACCACGGCGTCTGGCATTAACAGGTTTTAAGAAAATACCTAATTTTTGTGGTCTCAATGGGTCTAAATTTCCAGTATTTCCGAAAACTCCAAATCTGTTAATATGTCCTTCAGAAATTCTCCAGGTTTCACCTCGTTTAAGATTTCCCACTTCAATTATGATGATAGGTTTTTTATTTTTTAAACAACTATTGTAAATCTGACGATTAGCTGACATACGCCCATGCCATAAAACTGACCAAATTACTGAGACATCCTCATTTTCTTCAACGATTTCGTGGCCAAGTGTTTTTACTCCTAGTTCAAAGGAATCAAATACAGGAGGACTGTTAAGTGCTCCAAAATTTCTGTAAAGTTTAAATTTCATATGCAATAAATAACCGAGTATTTAATTAAATCTCATGTCAAAATTTATAAAACGTATTTTAAAAACCAGCGGAGTTAAATCTGCCAACGTTATTTTTGTTGGTAGCAGTCCGGATCACCTAACTGACCTTGTTGCAGGAATGAAAACTGTTTTTTATGTAGGTACTGACCTAACTCCTAGGGTAAAAAATATTATTCATATAAAAGATATTGGATTCCTAAACGATTTGACTGACATTCAGGTAGTTTTTATAAATCAAGGGTTTGACGACAACGTTTTGCAATTTCTGGCGCCGTTGACTCGTAGATGTACTCCCGTAATTTTCTTAAATCAAGAATATCCCATCAACAGAGACTATTATGATTTATTTAAACGTATACGGTATGAACAGATAACTATACTTGAACCTTATCAAATTTGGAAAGTCATAAGAAAATGAAAATTGCCGTTGTAACTACCTTTCATCAGGAAGGTCTTAAAAAATATGCTCAAAAAATGATAGATACATTTTGTGAAAATTGGCCTACGGAGGTTACTTTACATATCTATCCAGAAAAATGCAATCCTGTAATAAGAAATCACAGTCATGTGACATTATTTGATCTAGATGGTGTACAAGATTTAACAAATTTTAAGAATCGCTGGAGAGGAGTACCTAAGGCAAATGGGGATGTCAGCGGTGACCCTGTTAGAAGCAAAAGAAGAGATTCTGGAAAGGGATTTAAGTGGGATGCTGTAAGGTTTGCACACAAAGTCTATAGTATTTTTCATTGTGCTAAAACTACCGATGCTGATATTTTAATATGGATGGATGCAGATACCATTTGTCATAGCCCTATATCGATGGAAGATATAAAACGTATGATTCCTGCAGATAAAGATATTTGTTTTCTCGGACGTAAAGGAAAATTCAGTGAGTGCGGTTTATATTCGATGAATTTACGTAGTCCTGCTGTGCAACAGTTCCTTGCAAATTTTCAACAGTTCTACGATGATGCAGAAAATGGCATTTTTAAATTAGATGAGTGGCACGACAGTTTTGTATTTGATGCTGTTAGAAAAACCGTTAGATTAAATGAGTTAGATTGGAGTAGCCACTTAATTAAAGGTGAAGGACACCCCCTAATTAATAGCGAATGGGGTGCATGGTTGGATCACCTCAAAGGTGGGCGTAAAGATTTAGGAAAGAGCAAGCGTACTGATTTGCTTGTTTCTCGAAAAGAAGCCTATTGGCTTAATCAGATGTAACGTCTAAAAAATTGCCAGGCTTCGCCACTTTTTAATTCGTTAAAATTCCAGTGGCACATAGCTAATCGCTCAATCCACTGTTGTCTTTCTGGCATCAGTGGATTTTCTATTTGTCTTAGGTCAGTGTTAGCAATACCAAATGTTTGGCTATGTTCGGGTTGCGGATCTGTTAAAAATGTTGGTATGCCTTCGATCAAACTAGCCACACTAGGACTACTATTGTACACAACTGTTGCCCATGCATTCTGCAGATCATCAACTAATCTTTCTTTTGTGCTTAGAGATGTATTCTTATATTTTATTTTTAATACAGCTCGGATCTTTTTGTCGCCAGGGTGCGCACGTACAACAATATGTCTATTACTGTATGCCTGAATCTGTTTGATAGTAGAATCTAACCATGCTAAAACATCAAGACCTCGCATACTCCAGCCGCCATTTCTCTGTAGGCAAATTAAAATATGATTACCTTGTGAGCGATAAGGTTTGAGAGATATACCTAAATTTGCACTTAGTTTTTGCCAGCGTGTTGAATCAACATCTTTATCAAAATAAAATCCTGTAGTTGGAAACACACCGTCGTAACTGTATCTTAGATAAGATCTTGTATTACCAGGATCGGCATACAAGAATAGGTTACTGTCTACAATTAAACTGCGATTTCCGTTTTTCTTTTGAAGATTAACCGCGTCTTGTCTTAGTTTCAAATGTGGGGCAGATTTTCCATGCTCGTGTACAAAGCCCTGTATCAATGCCACTTGACAAGGTATGGCATTCATTCCTCGATGTTGTATCATATTATCGCCAGAAAGCCTTACACCTTGACTAAAATTATCAAGTATTAACGGTTTTTCTGGATTGTTATTATTTGGCGGTATGCCGGCATAATATGCAACTGCTGTTATTTTAGACATGATACTTTTTAATTAGATTAACCGCAGTACCGTTTATTAATTCTTCGTAGGTAAATTGACTGTAACTTAACATACATAGCCATGCTGACAAATTAGGTCTTTGTAAGTTATTGACATCAGATAACTTGTTTGCCGATACAGGATTTGATATATGTTTATCTAAGGTAATAACAGGAACGCCGGCCCATATTGATTCCGTGGCAGCATTTGAATTAATATTCACAACACAATAATAATCGTTGTTTGTTAATTCTTTGTAGAGGTTTGGTCTTACTTTTTTTGGAAATTTTTCTCTGAATACAATTTTTTTATCTGTGTATTTTCTTAGTTCAGCTTCTACAGAATATTTCCAAGTTGTTAAATCAACTCCAAAAATATTAGCAGCAAACGATCCAGGTTCGACAACTAAAATAATATCTCCGCCAGTTCTCCATTGTTGTGGAAATGTTTTAAACATACCTAATCTATCTACAGGAGCATCAAATAAGGTTCCGTAATGCATATGATTTTTTTCTAACCTATGCCATTTCTTACTGGTCTCAATAAAGTTAGTATAACCGCTATCGATAAACCAAAATGGTTGATTATATTTTATTTTGTTTAATAATAAATTTTCATTGCCTACTGTATTTCTAATTAAACAATTCTCACTGTGATCAATAAAATTATCTCGACGAATAAACTCAGCTGTCTTATCTATTTGAGCCCCTACAGTCTTAACAAAATTTTGTTTGCTGCTATTCCTATACAACCTAAGCAATTCTTCCTCGCCAATTTTATCAATAAAATATTTTAAATTGTCACGAATACGAATGTAATAATGTTGCTTTCTTTCTTCTAATTCTTTTTTTGCTCTCAAATAATAATCTTTTACAGATCGTTCTACTCCTCTGCGAATTTTATCTTTTAATTTTTTTCGCATCTTGTCTAGGTTAAACTTTTTTTTACTTTTTTCGTTTACAACATAGCCTTTAACTATTTCTATTTCAGTCTCGTCAAAATAAACATCTTTGAGAGAAGGCAGATGATCTATTTGACTG
>JACCDO010619333.1_pt1 | contig 15872 bp, 14 predicted proteins | sample 7446101 | NCBI WGS metagenome assembly JACCDO01 (sample SAMN15323440, study PRJNA562643) | freshwater metagenome | isolation source: river surface water | place: USA:Blue River Watershed | collected 2017-08-16
CTAAGTTTTTGAGCGATGTGCCAAGTATTGGCATTATCGCCTGGTCGCAGTTTGTGGGAATGGCGATTTACACACCTTTTGTGGTTTTTGAGTTAAATCGTGGCAGTTGGAAATATGTTGAAACAGTTTCGATGCAAACAATTCTTAGTGTGATTAGTCTTGGCGTACTTTGTACTGCCCTTGCTTTCATTCTGCTATTTAAGGCTGTTGATGAAGTTGGGCCGAGTCGGATCACAATCATTACTTACATAAACCCAGCTGTCGCTGTAGTGCTAGGGATTGCAATTTTGAGCGAACCGCTAACTGTTGGAATTGCACTGGCATTTCCAATTATTTTGCTTGGCTCAATTTTGGCTGCAAGTAAACCTAAAGTTAACTAAAAACCGCCCTCAAGTACTGATTTGGTAGAGGTAAGTCTTCGCCAAGATCCACTGCAGCTTGGGCTGGCCAATGAGGATTTGCAAGCATTGCTCGACCAATCATGACTGCTTCTACATTTCCGCGTTGTAAAATTTCTTCTGCTTGGGGTCCCGTTGTAATTGACCCAACGGCATTTGTGGCGATCCCGGTTTCCTGATGAATTCGTTCAGCAAATGGTGTCTGATAAGCCGGTCCCAGTTTTATGTCTTGCGCCAAGGAAATTCCTGCTGACGAGACGTCAATAAAATCAATGCCCCTAGATTTCAGTTCACGACAAAGATCTACACTCTGATCCACATCCCAGCCGCCTTCGATCCAATCAGTGGCAGAAATTCGAACACCTAGCGCCCTTGAAGTTGGCACGATTAATCTAAGTTCGCTGGCAATTTCGCAAAGTAACCTAATGCGGTTTTCAAAGGATCCACCATATTCATCGGTGCGTTTATTTGAAATAGGTGACAAAAATTCATGTAACAAGTAACCATGTGCACTATGAATTTCGATTACATCAAAATCCGCTGATAGAGCTCGCTCCGCACCTGCAGCAAAATCATTCTTTAGCCTTGCGATGTCCTCTAGAGTCAATTCCCTTGGTACCGGATAATCTTCAAAAGCCACTGCTGAAGGTGCTTCGGTTTGCCATCCACCCTGATCAGGGTTGACATACTTAAGTCCAGTCCAGGGAGAGGACGCAGATGCTTTTCTTCCAGCGTGAGCAAGTTGAATTCCAATTTTCACATCATGTTTATGTGCAAATCCAGTTATCTCAGTCATAACCTGAGCTTGTTTATCGTTCCAAATTCCAGTGCAACCTGGCGTAATCCGGCCTTCGGGCCTGACAGCGGTTGCTTCGACCATAACTAGGCCAGCTCCACCCAAAATGTACGCACCATAATTTACGGCATGCCAGTCCTGCATTACTCCATCAACTGCCGAATACTGACACATGGGTGAAACCCAAGCCCGATTTTTAATTTCGACGCCACCGATTTTTACTGGACTAAATAATTTACTCACTTATTTCCTTTGGATTAGATCTAAATTTCACCGATTGTGGCAACCATGATTGCTTTTATAGTGTGAAGTCTATTTTCTGCTTGATCAAAAACTACGCTTGCTGGTCCTTCGAATACATCGTGCGAAACTTCTAAACCTTCATGCATTCCAGTTTTATTTGCGATCGCCCGACCAACAGTTGTTTGTTCATTATGAAAGCCCGGTAAGCAATGCATGAACTTTGCATTTGGATTTTGGGTGCTAGCCAAAGTCTCATAATTGACTTGGTAATCACCTAATAATTCAACGCGCTCTTTCCAAATTTCTTCGGACTCGCCCATCGAGACCCATACATCTGTATGCACGAAATCAGCACCAGGAAGGGCATCTGACATATTTTCAGTCAGCAGTAACTTAGCTCCGCTTGTTTTAGCCAGGTTATTTGCGATGTCTAGGATATCTTGTTTTGGCCACAATTGTTTTGGTGAGGCAATTCGTATTTCGCTACCGAGTAATGCGCTAGTCACAAGCAGCGAGTTACCCATATTTGATCTTGCATCCCCAACGTAGGTGAATTTAATTTCATTAGGCTGCTTACCTGAGTGCTCCATCATGGTCATAAAGTCAGCCAGCATTTGAGTGGGATGCCATTTATCTGTTAACCCGTTATAAACCGGGACATCTGAATACTCGGCTAATTCTTCAACAAGTTCTTGCTCATTACCTCGATATTCAATTGCATCGTAATAACGAGAAAGGACTCGAGCTGTATCAGCCACAGATTCTTTATGCCCAACTTGCGAGGATGAGCCATCTAAATAAGTTGTGAATGCACCTTGGTCAAACGCCGCAACTTCAAATGCGCATCGAGTGCGAGTCGAGGGTTTTTCGAAAATTAGGGCGATACTCCGGCCAACCATACGTTGTTTTTCTTTGCGCACCTTTTTTTCGCGCTTTAGCTCAATTGCTAAATTAATTAAGTAATTAAATTCGGCAGCCGTGAAATCGATTTCTTTCAAGAAATCTCGATTACGCAAATCCATTTGGCTGCCTTTGGGTTGATGAAGTTCAAGCCTAGCGAAGAAAAAATAAGGTAAAAATCAAAAAAGGCACTGGATTACCAGTGCCTTTTTTTGAATAAAACGGTCGCTTACCGACCAGTAAAGCTCATTACGTGCTTCACTCGGGTATAGCCCTCAATCGCTTCATTAGAAAGGTCATTGCCATGGCCAGAGTGTTTGAATCCACCATTTGGCATTTCCCCAACTTGAACTAAGTGGCAGTTAACCCAAACCTGACCAAAGTCGATGTCTTGGCTGACTCGAATAATTTTCTGATGGTTTGTTGACCAAATTGATGCAGCTAAACCGTAAGCAACATCATTAGCCATCTGCACAGCTTGAGCTTCATCCTTGAAGGTTTGAATTGTCTGTACCGATGCGAAAACTTCATTTTGAATCATTTCGTCATCTTGCTTCAAGCCGGCAACCAAAGTTGGCTCAAAGTAATAACCACCATTAAGGCGTGAGGCTTTGCCACCGGTCAGAACCTGAGCATGACTTGGCAGGCGATCCATAAAGCCTTGCACTCGATCTAATTGTGCCTGGCTGTTTAATGAACCGTAGTAATTCTTGTCATCCTCTGGCGCACCAAAATTAAATTCACTGATGCGCTTGGCTAGTGCCCGAGTGAATTCATCAGCAATACTTTCTTCAACAAGAACGCGACAACCAGCAGCACAGTCTTGACCGGCATTCATAACGTTTGCAGTTGCCACTTCATCAACTGTGCGATCAAAGTCACAATCAGCAAAAACTATTACCGGTGCTTTTCCACCAAGTTCTAGGTGAACACGTTTTAGATCAGGTGCAGCATTAGCCGCAATCTCCATGCCAGCACGCACAGAGCCAGTGATAGAAACCATGTCTGGACGTTTGTGTGCGACCATTGCCCGACCGGTATCGCGATCACCATAAATAATGTTGGCTACACCAGCTGGTAAATACTCAGCAAAAATTTCAGCCAAGATTGCCGCAGATGCCGGAGTTGTATCTGAAGGTTTTAAAACAATTGTGTTGCCTAGCGCTATCGCTGGCGCAAATTTCCAGACAGCCATCAGCATCGGATAATTCCATGGTGCAACTTGTGCACAAACACCAACTGGTTCACGACGAACTGTTGAGTCATAGCCAGGCAAATATTCACCAGTTGATAGGCCAGGTAAGTTTCTAGCTAACGTGGCATGGAAGCGAGTGTGATCAACGATCATTGGCATTTCCATATCACGCATCCACCACACCGGCTTACCAGTGTCTTGAACCTCAGCTGCGATTATTTCCGAAGCGCGTTTTTCCATTGCATCAGCAATACGAAATAGGGCCAAGCTGCGATCTGCAGGGCTAGTGCGTTTCCAAGAATCGAATGCTGCATCAGCTGCTTTAAATGCTAAATCAACATCTTCTGGTGAGGACTTTGGTGCGTGTCCATAAACTTGGCCGGTAGCTGGATTTTCCATATCCATCATCTGACCTTTTACTGGGTCGACTAATTTGCCACCGATAAAGTTTTTCAATGTGGTCATGGTTTACCTCTCGTGATTACTTAGTTACTAATTTTGTAGGTTTCCGGTCCGAATTACTACCCCTGCTGCCGCTTCTAAAACACAAAGCGCAGCCAATCGAACAGTTCGTTGATCCGGACTATCGATACTGGCATCAATTTCAGTGAAATCCATGGACTTAACTTTTGAATTTAGGCTGGCTAAGTGGACCAGTTGACGAAGTTCATCTGCGCTTATTCCCCCTGGCGCAGCTGCTGGGCAGGCCGGGACAACCGATCGATCGCAAACATCAACGTCAACATCAACATGTATCGGTCCACCGCTAGCGCCAGCAATTTCTAATGCCTCGAGCATGATTTCTGAAAGTGATCGCTTTCGCACGGCGTCTCGAGTTATCACAGTGATGCCATAATCTTTTGCCCGCTTTGCATATTCAGGAGAGTTTGCAAAATCACTAATTCCAATTTGCACCACGTGGGTGCCTTGCAATCCTGCTGCAATTAACCGTCGAACTGGAGAACCGTTGCTTTCCCCATCTCGCAAATCATGGTGTGCATCAAAAGTGATTAAGCCTGCTTTACCAATTTTGTCTTGCCAAAAAGACTTGGCAACTGAATAAGTTATCGAGTTATCGCCACCAATAGCTATGAGTAATTCTGATTCAGGCAGGTTTGTGATTTTGTGCTCAACTCGTAATTCGCCGTCTTCATAATCGGGTTCAGTTACATTGCCCGCATCAAAAAAACTTGCTCGAGCAACATCCAAGTTATTTGACCAAGAGTAAGTTGAGTATCTAAGTAGTGCCTCACGTACTGCGTCTGGAGTTGTGTGTGCATTTGTATGGCTGATTGAAGTTAAATGCGCTGGAACACCTAAGAAAATTAGATCTGGATTTTTTTGTGCAGTTGTCGACAGCCAATGGCCAGCTCTAGGCCATAACGGATCAGTTGGCAGATTTGTCATAGCAACGCTCTCTTGAATCAGTAACTAAAACTTATCGGTTACAGGTAATTTCGCCTACGGTACCGGTTCATTCGTAAGAAAAATGGGTATTGCCCTAGTGAGTTTTGGGCTAGCGTTGAATAATTGATTTGGTTCAGAATCAAAATCAAGAATGTAAATAAGTCCAAAAGGTATGGTGTTTCGCTTGTCAGGTCCTCGCCCAGTAAAAGCTGCTACCGGAACTAAATTGTCAGCTAAAGGTTGGCAGCAAGAGGCTGCTATTCGAATGCTGATGAACAACTTAGATCCGAATGTGGCCGAACATCCTGATGAACTTGTCGTTTACGGCGGCACAGGCAAAGCCGCAAGAAACTGGGCTTCATTTGATGCGATAGTTCGTACCTTAACCAACTTAGAAAATGACGAAACTATGTTGGTTCAATCTGGAAAACCAGTTGGCGTTTTTCAAACACACGAGTGGGCACCGCGAGTAATCCTGGCAAATTCAAACTTAGTTGGCGACTGGGCAAACTGGCCAGAGTTTCGTCGACTAGAGCAACTTGGTTTAACTATGTATGGCCAGATGACAGCTGGTTCCTGGATTTACATCGGTACGCAAGGAATTCTTCAAGGTACTTACGAAACTTTTGCAGCTGTTGCCGCAAAACGTTTCGGCGGCACTCTTGCTGGAACGCTTACCGTAACTGGTGGTTGTGGTGGCATGGGTGGAGCTCAACCGCTTGCGGTGACTATGAATGAAGGCGGCTGTCTAATTATCGATATTGACGCAACTCGGCTACGTCGTCGGGTAGAGACCAGATACCTCGATGAAGTAACAACTGATCTAAAAGATGCTGTTGATCGTTGCCTTAAAGCTAAAAATGAAAGGCGTGCGCTATCCGTTGGCTTAGTGGGAAATGCTGCAGAAGTATTGCCTCAACTTTTAGAGATGGATGTACCAGTAGATATAGTCACTGACCAAACGTCGGCACATGATCCGCTGTACTACATTCCAACTGGAATTGAATTTGGTCATGCTCGCGAATACGCAGATAAAAAGCCGGATGAATTCACTGATCGATCCCGCGAATCTATGGCTCGTCATGTTGAAGCCATGGTGGGATTTATGGATAAGGGTGCTGAAGTATTCGATTACGGAAATTCAATCCGCGATGAAGCGCGAAAAGGTGGCTACGATCGAGCTTTTGACTTCCCTGGTTTTATTCCGGCTTACATTCGTCCACTGTTTTGTGAAGGTAAAGGTCCTTTCCGTTGGGCAGCACTATCAGGAGATCCAAAAGATATAGCTCGAACAGATAAAGCAGTTCTAGAACTATTTCCAGAAAATGAACATTTACGTCGCTGGATAAACATGGCTCAGGAACGAGTTGCTTTTCAGGGCTTACCTGCCCGTATTTGTTGGCTTGGTTATGGTGAACGCGATAAAGCTGGTTTGGCATTTAATGACCTAGTTGCAAAAGGTGAAGTTAGTGCACCAATTGTGATCGGCCGCGATCACTTAGATTGTGGTTCTGTTGCATCTCCATACCGTGAATCAGAAGCCATGCTCGATGGCTCAGATGCAATCGCTGACTGGCCACTGCTAAATGCCATGATCAACATTTCATCCGGAGCCTCATGGGTTTCAATTCATCATGGTGGTGGTGTTGGAATTGGTCGATCAATTCATGCCGGTCAAGTATCCGTTGCTGATGGAACTGCACTTGCTGCTCAAAAACTCGCTCGGGTATTAACAAACGACCCTGGTATGGGCGTAATTCGTCACGTTGATGCCGGTTATGACTTGGCTGTTGATGTGGCAAAGGCAAAACATGTACACGTACCGATGCTAGAAAATGGCGACTACCTTTAAATATGTCGATAAATAAATCTGTGGACTTTAGTCTGGTCAACATTGGCCTATTGGTTACGAATGATGCAGAACTTGGCGAAGGTCCACTTGGTTTAATCGAAAATGCTGCGCTCAGTGTGGTCAATGGAAAAATTGCTTGGGTTGGTAATTCGAGCTCAGTAGACAAAAGTTTGCCTACCGTCGAAGCATACGGAAAGTGTGTAATCCCTGGATTCGTTGATAGTCACTCGCACCTTATTTTTGCCGGCGATCGCTCAACAGAGTTTGCTGCTCGCATGGCTGGTGTTCCGTATTCAGCCGGTGGAATCAAAGTAACTACTGCAGCAACTAGGTCAGCAACTGCTGATCAATTAAAAGTCAATGCGGCTCGATTAATTGCCGAGATGCAAGAGTCGGGTACTACGACAATCGAAATTAAATCTGGTTACGGCCTTGATGTTGTAACAGAAGAGCGAAGTGTAAAAGTAGCTGCTGAATTAACTTCTGAAGTCACTTACTTAGGTGCGCATGTGATTGCACCTGAATATTCCAGTGAACCAGATACATATGTGGATTTAGTTTGTGGCGAAATGTTGCAAGCCTGTCAACCTCATTCAAAATGGATTGATGTTTTTTGCGACCGTGGTGCATTCACAGTTGAACAAACTCGAAAAATTTTAAAGGCTGGAATTTCTGCTGGATTGAAGCCAAGAGTTCACTTGAATCAATTGGAACAAGGTGAAGGTATTCAGATGGCAGTTGAGTTAGATTGTGCATCCGCCGATCATTTAACTTTTCTCACTGACCAAGACATCGCTCTACTTGCAAATAGTCAAACTGTTGCTGGATTGGTTCCAGCGTGTGATTTCAGTACCAGGTCTGCGCAATACCCCCGTGCACGTGACTTACTCGATGCAGGTGCAGCAGTGGCCCTGTCACCTGATTGCAATCCTGGAAGTAGTTACACAACTAACATGCCTTTTTCTATCGCGTTAGCAGTTCGAGAAATGCACATGACAGTTGATGAAGCACTATATGCAGCCACTAAAGGTGGCGCGAAAGCATTGCGCAGAAGCGATGTTGGTCAACTAAGTGTTGGCAGTAATGCTGATTTTGTGCTGCTTAACGCACCAACTTACGTTCATTTTGCATATCGGCCTGGTGTGCCACTTATTTCTAAAACTTGGAAAGATGGGAACGTTGTGTTTACTAAAGGAGCAAGTTCATGAACGAAGTAGTCATTAAGACATCTGGAATGACTTTTGAAGACGTGATTGCTGTAGCAAGACATGACGCCAAAGTAACAATCAGCGCTGAAGCACTAGCTGCAGTAACGAAAACTCGCGAACATATTGACCGGCTAGCCGCTGCACCAACGCCTGTATATGGAGTTTCGACTGGATTTGGCGCACTAGCAAATCGCCATGTTTCACCAGAACTGCGCAAACAACTTCAAAGTTCACTTATTCGCTCACATGCTGCTGGCTTAGGTACCACTGTAGAACGTGAAGTTGTACGTGCCCTTATGTTGTTGCGGTTAAAAACCTTATGTAGCGGACATACAGGTGTTCGCCCAGTTGTCGTCGAAACTATGGCTGCAATTCTCAACGCTGGAATTACTCCTGTGGTTTATGAATTTGGGTCGCTCGGTTGTAGTGGTGACTTAGCTCCACTTGCCCACTGTGCAATGGTGTTAATGGGTGAAGGCGAAGTTCATGGCACTGACGGAAAAATTATCTCGGCAAAAGACGCGCTTAACGCCGCTGGCATTCAGCCGGTGCAACTAGTTGAAAAAGAGGGTTTAGCGCTAATCAATGGCACGGATGGAATGCTCGGCATGTTGATTTTAGCCATCACCGATTTAGAACAGCTTTGTGACAGTGTCGATTTAACTGCAGCAATGAGTGTTGAGGCGCTACTCGGTACAGACAAAGTATTTATTCCTGAGCTTCACCTTCCACTTCGACCACATCCAGGCCAAGCGACTAGCGCGGCAAACATTTATCAGGCTCTCAAGGATTCATCAATAGTGGCATCGCACCAAGACGATGACACCGTCGTACAGGATGCTTACTCACTTCGCTGTGCACCACAAGTTGCTGGGGCTGTGCGCGATACCTTGGCACATGCTCGGTTAGTGGCACAGCGTGAACTTGCGGCGGCAGTTGATAATCCGGTTGTACTTGAAGATGGTCGAGTGTCTTCAAATGGCAACTTTCATGGCGCTCCTGTTGCTTATGTCTTAGATTTCCTTGCAATTGCCGCAGCAGACTTAGGTTCAATCTCTGAGCGCAGAACAGATCGAATGCTGGATAAAGCTCGCTCACATGGTTTACCGCCTTTCTTGGCTGATGATCCAGGTGTTGATTCCGGATTAATGATCGCTCAGTACACGCAGGCAGCATTGGTTTCTGAAAATAAACGTCTTGCAGTTCCCGCAAGTGTTGATTCAATTCCGAGTTCAGCGATGCAAGAAGACCATGTTTCGATGGGTTGGAGTGCGGCTCGTAAACTTCGCCAAAGTGTGGCTAATTTAGCCAAGATAATCAGTATCGAATATCTAACTGCAGCCCGAGCATTAGATTTACGTGCTCCACTTAAACCAGCACCGACCACTGCAAAAGCAGTTGAATTACTGCGCCAAACAGCTGGCGGACCCGGACCTGATCGCTTCTTGGCTCCTGACTTAGCTGCTGCCGAAAAATTAGTTGTCTCTGGCCAACTAGCCAAAATACTTAAATAGCAGTTAAAAACAAAAAAGCCCGCACAATTATGTGCGGGCTTTTTTTGTGAATTATCCGTGAGTTGGAAAACCTAAGTTGATTCCACCATGGCTTGGATCAAGCCAACGACTGGTAACAACTTTGCCTCGAGTAAAGAAGTGCACGCCTTCCATACCGTGTGCGTGTGTGTCACCAAAGAGCGAAGCTTTCCAACCACCAAATGAGAAGTACGCCATTGGCACTGGAATTGGAACATTCACACCGACCATGCCAACTTCGACTTCATTTTGGAAGCGACGTGCTGCCCCGCCATCATTTGTGAAAATCGCGGTTCCGTTTCCGTATGGATGATCGTTAATAAGTTTGAGGCCTTCTTCGTAAGACTTAACGCGAACTACCGAAAGTACTGGACCAAAGATTTCTTCTTTGTAAATTGACATACTTGGTTGGACTGAATCGAACAAAGTTGGGCCAATAAAGTACCCGGAACCATCAGCGTTTGGTTCAACATTGCGGCCATCACAAACAATTTTGGCGCCTTCGGCCACACCAGCATCGATGTAGCTTTTCACTTTGTCTCGATGTTGTGAGGTAACTAATGGACCCATGTCACAGTTTCGCGTGCCATCACCTGTAGTTAATTTGCCAATTCGATCGACAATTTTCGCAATAGCTTCGTCGGCAATCGGCTCAACAGCCACTAATACTGATATCGCCATGCAGCGCTCACCTGCAGAACCAAAGCCGGCATTTACTGCAGCATCGGCTACTAGATCTAAATCAGCATCTGGAAGCACAAGCATGTGGTTCTTAGCCCCACCAAGTGCTTGAACGCGCTTACCGTTCTTGGTGCCATTTTCATAAATGTATTTTGCGATTGGGGTTGAACCAACGAACGAAATACTTTTAATGTCTGGATGCTCCAACATTGCATCCACTGATTCTTTATCGCCATGAACAACGTTGAATACACCGTCAGGTAAGCCTGCTTTTTTCCATAGCTGCGCAATGAAATTTTGCGCACTTGGATCTTTTTCCGAAGGTTTAACTATGACTGAGTTACCGGCTCCGATTGCAATTGGGAAAAACCACATCGGCACCATTGCCGGGAAGTTAAATGGCGAAATAACGCCGACTACGCCAAGCGGTTGGCGCAATGAATAAACGTCAACGCCAGTGGAAACTGACTCGCTGTAAGAACCTTTAAGTAAATGTGGGATACCGCAAGCAAATTCCACGACTTCTTGGCCACGGGTTACTTCACCCAAAGCATCGGATAAAACTTTTCCGTGTTCAGCGGTAATAATGGCGGCTAATTCTTCTTTGTGTGCATTGAGTAATTCACGGAATGCAAACAACACTGAGGTGCGCTTAGTTAAAGAGGCAGCTGCCCATTCTTTTCCAGCACGTTTTGCAACCGCTACCGCCTCGGCCATCACCGCAGTTGAAGCTAAATCAACTTCGCCAGTTTGCACGCCAGTTGCTGGGTTAAATACTGCGCTTGTCCGTTCGGCTTTGCCACTCCATGGCTTGCCATCTATCCAGTGGGTGATCCGAGTGGTCATCCGGGGACTCCTTTGTTTCAGTCTGATCCCTAATCTAGTGCCCAAATTCAATTGGCCTTGCAGTAGGTTATGGACTAACTGGAGGTGCACATGGCACAGATTCGTAAGACGGTAGTAACTGTAGAAGAAATCACTCGGGAAAGTGGCCAAGCCGTAAACCCACCGACCGTAAAAGTTGTTGCTGCTGCAGTAGTAACTAACCCACTAGCCGGTAAAGCGCTCGTCAAGGATCTAACTGAATTAGAACTGATGAGCGCAGAAGTAACTGAGTATTTATCTAAAAAAGCTATTGCCGCACTGGGAGCCATCGGATTAAGTGCAAGCGATGTTCGCGGGTATGGCAAAGGTGCCATTGTGGGTACTGACGGTGAACTCGAGCACACTGCTGCGGTACTTCATCCACGTTTTGGTGCACCTGTTCGCGCTGCAATTGGTGGTGGCGCTGACATTATTCCGGGCACTAAAAAAGTTGCTGGTCCAGGTGCATTAATCACTATGCCAATTGGCAATAAAGATGACCGGTGGGAATTTGATGATATGGATTCAGCTGAGATTTCAATCGGTGATTCACCACGAGCAGATGAAATGTTAATTGCGATTGTGTTATCTGTGGGTGGCCGTCCACATGCTCGCGTTACAAAAGTGAAGTAGGAAAAATGTTTAAAGCCATTATTTTGCTTAAGCGCAAAGAAGACATGACCCACGAAGAATTTAAAGATTGGTGGCTTGTAGAACACGCTCCACTAGCAAGTCAACTTCCTAAAGTGCGCAAAATCTGTTTCAACTTAGTTGATGACGGCGGCGCTTATGACGGAATCTCAGAACTATGGTTTGACTCAAAAGAAGATTTTGAAAGTGCCTACGCAACAGAATTAGGTAAAAGTGTTGCTGCTGATTCGCTCGCTCACCTTGCAGCCCGCGAACGCATGTTTGTTGAAGAAAACTGGATCGTTAGCTAAGAGGCAAATTTATGTCGAAACCTTTGGTAATCGAAACGGTAGACGTTCATGCCGCAGGTGAACCTGGTCGAGTAATTACGAACATGGGTCACCTAGTTAAGGGTGACACTATGGCGCAGCGGTTTGCATATTGCACCAAAGAACTGAATTGGCTGCGCCATACAGTACTTCGCGAACCTCGGGGCTACCCTGCCCTATGTTCTGCAATTGTTATGCCAGCCATTTCACCTGAAGCAGATTTTGGCATGATCGTGCTTGAGCAAGCCAACTTCACCGCAATGTCCGGTAGTAACACAATGTGTACGGTCACGGCAGTTTTAGAAACTGGCATTGTTCCGATGCAAGAACCGATTACCAAAGTCACGATAGACACAGCGGTTGGACTAATTCAGGTAACAGCTGAATGTAAAAGTGGCAAAGTCGTTAGCGTCTCAATCGATAACGTACCGGCTTGGGTGGTTGAGTTAGATCGAATTGTCGATGTACCTGAATATGGAAAAATCCCCATAGATATTATTTTTGGTGGTCAATTTTTTGCCCAGACAAATATCGCAAACCTAGGACTAGAAGTTGATCCAAATCGCGGCAAAGAAATTACTAGAGCGGGCGCTGCGATAAAAGCAGCGGTTAATGCCGAAATGACTTTGCACCACCCAGAAAATCCAACGTTGACTTATGTAAATCTTGTGCTGATGCACAATGGTGATCGAGCACCAGGTAAACAAGCTCGGAACGCAACTGTGCTTACCTCAGGCGAACCTGATTTAAAAAATACTGCTACTTGGGCTGGCACACTTGATCGCTCACCTTGTGGCACTGGTACATCAGCGCGCATGGCTGGTTTATATGCCCGCGGACAACTTGGAATAAACGAGCCGTTTTCACATCGCAGTATTTTAGATACTGAATTTATTGGCAACATTCGCGGTGAAACAGACTACTTCGGTCGACAAGCAATTTTGCCAACAATTAAAGGTCCGGCCTGGGTTACTGGTACCGCAAAGTGGACTGTAGATCCAACCGATCCGTTTCAAACTGGATATCGGTTAACTGATATCTGGGCCGCCGAATAATTTTTGATTAACCCAGTTTCGAGTGGAGCTGAGGGGACTTGAACCCCTGACCCCTTGCATGCCATGCAAGTGCGCTACCAGCTGCGCCACAGCCCCGAACTCGACCTACTTTACCTAACGAAATGACATAGGCGAAATTGGGCTTAGCCAACTTGGTTAACGGTCATAATCACAGACGGTACCAGCGGTCGTGTTGGAGAAGTTTGAGCTGGAATTGTGTCTACCACGATGTCATTCGAAGTTGTATACCAGTAAATTTCTAGATAATTATTTGGATTAGTGCAGTCATAAAAAAAGTTCCAAGCGGCTACAGTTTGAGCCTGACCAGCAACAGTCAAACGCGTATTTGAGTCAGCAATCGGTGCACCATTTTCAGCAAACCAAATATCTACAAAAGATGAATTCGAATTCGACTTTGTAAATACGGTAGAAAATGCAATGTTGTACTTTCCGGCAGTAGCGAATTTAATACGACTATTTCCGTTTCCATTTGACTGAATCGAAACTCCGTTTGCCATCGCTGAATTTGAATAAGTCCATGGTTGAGGAGAGCCTGCAGTAATCAAAAATTGGTCAGTCACATCATAGAAGGATCCATAGGCGCCAAAACCTGCTGAACCTGCCGGACCTTGATCACCAGTGTCACCTTTTGGCCCTTGCGGACCAATAAGGGAAGCTAAGAAAACTGCTTCGCTACCAACATTTCCAGCAGCTAACCAAGTTTGATAGGCGCTATCTCCAGTTTCACCAACTGTACAAACGCCAGGCGCACCATCAGCACCTTGTGGACCAATTAGTGATGCTAAGAATTCTCCTTCGGTACCAGTGTTACCATTCGAGATCCAAATGTCATAAGCACTTAATCCAGGTGCACCGTCAACACCATCAGTGCCTGCAGCACCAGCCAACGAATTAAAAAAGTCTTGCTCAGTTCCTTCATTTCCGATTGCGATCCAAACTTGATAGGCGCTCAAACCATTTACGCCGGCTTGACCGTCAGCGCCATTGGCCCCTGCTGGACCTTGCGCACCTGCAGGTCCAATAAGTGAAACCAAAAAGTCATTTGCTGTTCCGGCGTTTCCAGCATCTAACCAAAGTTGATAAGCACTTTTACCTGCATCACCAGTTGCACCTGCGGCACCAACAGCGCCTGAAGCACCTTGAGGTCCAGTGGCTCCTTGCGGACCGGTCACACCATCGGATCCGTAATAAATGACTTTGCCATCTTCGCCTGGTTTACCTGGCTTTCCAATTAGCGAGGTTAAAAATTCTTCGACTGTGCCGACATTACCCATGCCAATCCAAAGTTCATAAGCACTTAGGCCAGGTTCACCCTGAGCGCCAGTTGCACCTGTTTGTCCAGGTGCACCAGACTCACAAATTGATGGCACTGGTTGCGGGGTCGCGTCACTGAAAGATGAACCACATCCGCGAAGTAATAAAGCGATAATCGCAATAATCAAAGCGGCTAACGCAACAACTCGTGTGGTTCGATGTTTTTTATCGTGCTCACGTCGTTTAGGTTCGTTACTTAAAACTTCGTCAGCCACTTAAGTGATCCATTCTGATAATTCGTCTCACTATAGCAACGTTTTCAAGTAAACAATGGACCCAGAACTTAGTTAAATGTTCTAACTTTTATGGCTATTTATCGTCACCCATGGCTGGTTCCGGTAAGGATCCAGCGTTGTATTCTTGCAATCGCCAATTTAATCCAACAGGTCTTGGCGTTAATTCATCCAGTTCGGTTAAGACACTCCACTGCGCGTTAGCAAGTACACCAAGAGCTGCCCACTGTGCAGGTTCCAATCCAAGTAGTCGACCCAGTGCTGCTCGTAGTGCGCCACCATGAGAGGCAATAACTAATGTTCCACTTTCTGGTACCTCAGCTAATGCGCGACTAATTGCCCGAGTCACTCGTTCAGCAACTTCTAACCGAGTTTCACCGCCGCCTGGTCGAATGTCGGAGTCACCACCCCATGCAGCAAATTCTGTTGGAAATCGTTCGATGATTTCTGTGCGAGTAAGTCCCTGCCATACCCCGGCATAGGTTTCACGAAGATCTGGATCAAGTTCTACTGGCAAACCAACTAAATTGGCCAGTGACTCGGCAGTAACTCTTGCTCGTTCAAGATCACTTGAAACTATTTTTGCCGGTTTTAACCCAACTAAAGTTTGGGCTGCTCGCCTAACCTGATCTAAACCAACTTCATCCAACGGCACATCTTCTTGGCCCTGAAATCTATTAATTGAATTCCACGAAGTTCTACCGTGCCGCCACAAAACTATTCGGCGATTTTTCAAGTTAACTCCACAGGAATTTGTGGACAATCACGCCAGAGTCTTTCTAAGTCGTAAAGGGTGCGCTCTTGCTCTTGCTGAATGTGAACCACGATTTCAAAGTAGTCAAGTAGTACCCACTTGCCTTCGCGTTCACCTTCACGACGAATTGGCTTGATATCGAGTTTGGCCAAACTTTCTTCAACGGCATCGACAATTGCAGAAACTTGTGGCTCATTTGCAGCACTTGCAATCACGAAAATATCTGTGATGACAAGCTGATCGCTCACGTCTAAAAGCGCTATGTGCTGAGCTTTTTTATCAAAAGCTGCTTGCGCCGCTACTTTGGCAATTTTTATTGCGTGTTCTGATGCGGGCAATTAATTCAAACCTTCTATTTCTCGATCACGATAGTCCAAACCGACAACTATCCGAACATCGGCATAGGAATCTAACGTAAAGTCCCAAACTATAGGAACCTCAGAAAGACCTAAATTATTTC
>JACCDO011746720.1_pt1 | contig 15868 bp, 14 predicted proteins | sample 7446101 | NCBI WGS metagenome assembly JACCDO01 (sample SAMN15323440, study PRJNA562643) | freshwater metagenome | isolation source: river surface water | place: USA:Blue River Watershed | collected 2017-08-16
CGCAAATAAGCAGGAATGAACCGAACATAATCTCTTCTTGAACGATCACGAGGAACGCGCCCAAACCCAACATCGCTGCCGTCATCAAACCCGAAAATACGGCGCGGAATGCCGCCAGCCGGAATTCTCCGCGCGCGGTCAGATATCTCTTTTGGTTCAGGCGACTCCAGATGCTCATGATCTTCCGCCGATCAGTGTCATTCGGCCACACGGGATTTTACGGGCGTTTGCATGGCGGATACAGAGAACCAAGGACTTGGGTTTGGCAACGGGGCAATTTCTTGGGCTCCGATGGGAAGGCCAAAAAAGCGCCGGCGACTAATGTCCGTTGATTCCGCGCATCCTCAATCTGCCTCCATTTCTGGCCCGTGGATTATCGGTCGCCGGTCTCTCCGCGTTCATGCCCGGCACTGGTGCTCCTGCTTAGGTAAATTTGCTTAAGTAAATTCTTGCGGGGTCGAATTGAGGTGAAATCCAACCATTATCCTATGAGTCCACGCCTCCTAGTCTTAGTGATTACGGCTACTGCATGCGCATCAATCACCCGGGCTTCGGGTGAATGGAACGCGGGCCTCGATCTTTCATTGGAAGGTTCCGCTGGTCTAAGCGGTTCCGCTCAGGGTGGAGAGGCCTTGCACGGTATGGTCATGGGCCACGTCTCGTGGGAGTCCGCCAAATCTGACAGCGCGTTGCATCAGCAATACTACCTGAGTGTGCTCGGGTTGGAGGGACAAGGCCCCACTGGGCGTTACGTGGGTGACTTTCTGGCGCTCAGTAATAGCGAGGGATTTTCGAGCCTGCGGGCCTACAGTTGCTGGTTCGAATTTTCCGGAGCCGATTGGTCGCTCCGCGGCGGCAGCCTGCTCGCAGATGAGGAATTCGCGGGCACCGACGGCGGCGGGTATTTCATGAATAGCGCGTTTGGATGGCCGGCGTTCATTTCTGCCAACACCATCAACACCGGCCCCGCGTTCTACGTTGCTGCCCTTGGATTGCGTCTGGAATTGAAACCGAACGAGTCAACCATCTGGCGCGTCGGTATCTATGACGGCGACTCGTTCGACTCACCGATTGGCGATCCTGAAATCACGCGCGACGGTCTGCACTTCCACGTTGGCGGGGCGCAAGGCTGGTTCATCATCACCGAAGTGGCGTTCGCGCCGTCTGAATCTGCATCACGTTTCAAGATCGGCGGGTGGATGCACACGGCTGATTTCGCCGATCTCGGCAACCCGGCACGCACGCACGGCTCGAATTGGGGCGCATATGCGGCCTTCGAGCGCACTATCGCAGGTAAGAGCGGCGAGGCCGGCAACGTAGAGTATTTTATCCGGGCCGGTTTTTCTCCCTCGGACCGCAACACGGTTGGCTGGGCTTTCGATACGGGCGTCGCCTGGACGGGACCGCTGCAGAGTAGGGCGGAAGATGTGCTCGCGATCGGAGTCGCGCACGCTCGCTTCGGGTCCGACTTCCGGAATGCCGCACTCCTCGCCAATCCCACGAGTCCGGTGCCTGACTATGAGACCTCACTTGAGCTCTCTTACACGGCCAAGCTCTCCGAACATGTCGATCTGCAGCCCGACCTCCAATTCCTCGCGCACCCCGGCGGCAGCCGTGCACAACGCGACTCTCTCGTCTTACTGCTCCGCCTAAACGCGAGCTATTAATCCGCAACCTCAAGTCATTCCCAGCCATGAAACTATCCGTTGGTCACAAAGTATCTGGTCTCGCCGCCACCGCGGCGTTCCTGATCGTGGTGCTCGTCTTTCTTGTCCAAAACGGATTTCGCTCCGTGGAAAGTAGCGGGGCCGAAGTCATCACGATCACCACCGCACTGCACAATCACAGCGATGCGGACATGATGCACGATGCCCTCCGCGCCGACGCGCTCGCCGCTGTGCTCGCCGCCAAAAACGCCAACTCATCAGGCATCACCGAAGCCACCAACGACCAAATCGAGCACGAAAAGATTTTCCGCGAGTCGCTCGCCGCTAATCAGAAACTCACACTCAGCTCCGTGATCGTTGCCGAGCTCGCGAAACTTTCAGAACCACTCGAGGCCTACATCGCCGCTTCGAAACAGATAATGCAACTCGCTGCCAATGACCCCGCCGCCGCCGAGGCCGCAATGCCTTCGTTCCTCAAGGCATTTTCCGAACTCGAGGAACCGATGGGCGCGATCAGCGACCTGATCAGGCAGGAAGCCGAAGCGGTGACCGCCCGCTCCGCCACCGCGACGGCGAGCTTCCGCACCCAGCTCTGGATCGGAACCGGCATATCGCTCGCCGTCCTCGCCGTCCTCGCCGTGTTCGTAACTTGGAGCATCCCGCGCCCCTTTCTCTCGATCATCGAAAATCTCGGCGCCTCGGTGCAGCGTAACTCCGCCTCCGCCAGCCAGCTTTCGCAGACCAGCTCTGCACTCGCGGAGGGCGCGACGGAGCAGGCTGCTTCCCTTGAGGAGTCCAGCGCATCGCTGGAGGAGATCTCTGCCGGCGCGAAACAGAACGCCGCCAATGCCCTCCGCGCCAACGAACTCACCCGCGAGACCCGCGCCGCCGTCGAAGCGGGCACATCCGACGTCGCCGCAATGAATCAGGCGATGGACGCGATTAAGGCTTCGAGCGACGGCATCGCGAAGATCATCAAGACCATCGACGAGATCGCTTTTCAAACAAACATCCTCGCGCTCAACGCGGCCGTCGAAGCCGCCCGGGCTGGCGAGGCGGGTGCAGGCTTCGCGGTCGTCGCAGAGGAAGTTCGTGCGCTCGCGCAACGTAGTGCCAGTGCGGCGAAGGAAACCGCCGACAAGATTGAGGACTCCGTCAGCAAGAGCCGCCACGGCGCGGTTGTCTGTCAAAAGGTAGCCCAAGGACTTCAACAGATCGCGAGCAAGACACTCGCGGTCGACCAGCTTGTGGCGGAGATCGCGCAGGCGTCCTCCGAGCAAACCAAAGGCATCGAGCAAGTGAACAGCGCAGTGACCCAGATGGACAAGGTCGTCCAAGGCGGTGCCGCACGCGCCGAGGAGGGCGCCACGGTCGCGCAGGAACTCACCGCGCAATCTACGTCGCTCGAACAGTCGGTCAAAGAATTGAGAGACATGGTCGGAGGCGGCACATGCGGCGCGAAAGCCCCGGTCATCAAATCGCCCGTCCTGTCGGTCTCCACCTCACGCGTCGCCCGCTCAGCCAAGACCAAACAGCCGGAGTTGCAGGAAGCCGACTTCGCTGGATAGCGCGGTGTCTTTCCGGTTTATGCTCTGGGGATGTCCGGAGTGCTTCGCACAGCCGTGACAGCTAAGGACTGTGCGGCTGTGGTCGGCGCGCAAAAATTTAGTGTCTAAGTTATGCCTCCTATTTTTGGACTCGCGGGCAAGTCACACGATCGGGGTGGACAGTAATCATCAAATTTGACCCGATAGCGGCGCGGATGGTGCTGGCCATCCGTTGCCCCACAACTTCCAACCCCGGAGACACCGCTTTATGGAACGCAAGACCGCCAAGGATTTCGATCAGGAGCTGCTCGATATTTATGATTACTATGTCCACGGCCAGCTCGACCGACGCGGTTTCCTTGACCGTGCGGCCAAGTTCGCCATCGGCGGTCTCACCGCCGCCGCGCTGCTGGAGATGCTAAACCCCAAGTATGCCTTTGCTTCGCAAGTTCCCCCGGACGACGCCCGTGTGGTTGCTGGTTATGAAAAATATCCTTCGCCCGCAGGCAGCGGTGAGATGCGAGGGTTGCTGGCTAAACCTGCCGGCGCCACCGAAAAACTTCCCGGCGTGATTGTCGTGCATGAGAACCGTGGCTTGAATCCTTACATTGAAGACGTCGCCCGCCGCGTAGCGTTGGCCGGTTTCGTGGCTTTTGCCCCCGATGCTCTTTATCCCGTCGGCGGTTACCCCGGCAACGACGACGAAGGGCGCGCCCTCCAGGCCAAGCTCAACAAAAGCAAAATCACCGAGGATTTCATCGCCGCGACGCGCTACCTCGCCGCGCATCCCTCTTGTAACGGACGAATGGGGATTGTCGGTTTCTGTTTTGGTGGCGGCATGGCCAACACCCTCGCTTGGCGCCTGCCCGATCTCATTCAGGCCGCCGTGCCCTACTATGGAGGCCAGCCTTCCGCCGAAGATACGGCGAAGATCAAGGGGGCGCTCCTCATTCACTATGGCGAACTCGACAAGCGGGTGAACGCGGGCTGGCCCGCCTACGAAGCAGCCCTAAAAGCGTCACACATCGAACACGAGGCCTTCATCTACCCCGGCGTAAACCACGGCTTCCATAACGACACGACGCCCCGCTACGACAAAGCGGCCGCCGAGCTTTCCTGGGAACGCACCATCGCCTTCTTTAAAAAGAAGCTGACTTAGCTTTCGTTAGCTGTGTGGCCTCCGTTACGCGCTTAGAGGAGGAAAGATGACATAGCGCGGACAGCTTGGCGTCTCGCATGTCCGCCCCCAAGTCGTCTTTTTTGGCCCTCGCATCGACACATAGGGCGCACACGCGGTGCCGCTGTCCTCGCACACATTCCTACTTGTTCGGCCGTTTTCGGAGTTGGAGAACAGGCAGATACAATCCTCACATTAGCCTCTGCTGCCTTCAGACTGCCTCAAAGAATTCTGCAACCTTCGTCCGACCATTGCGGCTCCGGTGGCGATAACGCCCAATGCAGAGGTAGCGAGCAGGCACATGAAAACTCCCGCCGGTCGGTCTTCTCCGTCACCGAAAACTACGATGAAAATTACTGCTCCCGCCACAAAGCCGATAGTAGTTATCGCGCAACGCTTGATTGAGCGCAATGCATCTACAGTCACCTGTGAAAACGCTCCACTTCTTCTTACGTGTCCGAGCAAGTTGAAAGCCTGATTGAGCGCCATGAAGAACGGAATAGAACCGACATACACATACGCGAGAAATGGATCTTTGAAGTAAATCTCGAAAGCCGTGGCGTGAGCGTTTCTACCTTCGAGGTGCGGCTCCCAAAGCATGAGGGCAAGTATAACGATGGCAAGTAGCACGATGGCCACTTGAAGTAATAGTGCTGAGCTATTTTTCATAGTGGCGCGATGAGCGGCGAGAGTGGCCCATCCAGTAAATCACGCATGATGTGATGACGAATTTTGCCTGAAGTCGATCCACATCCTTGCCGAGACATTATAGCTGTGTGAAAGATGCAACGGGAAAACGGGGGGTGTTTTTCTCCGAGGGCGGGTTACGCGGTGAAGCGCAGAGCCGTATGGGTGTGGCTGACGCAGAAACAACAACTCGGACAATCAGAAAGGAGATAAGCACACGACTGCGGATAAATACGCTGGGCTAGATCTCCACAGAGCGACCATCGTGGCGGCGATCGCCAAGGGCGGTGCGTCTGGATGTCGTCTATGAGGCGGACCGGACGAACTGCTCAGACGAGGGCGGCGCGGATTTGCGAACTTAGAGCGGAGTAATCCTCGGTTGAGAGGAGGACTTTGGGGTCGGGCATCATGGTGAACGTGGTGCCCCAAGACGGGCCGTCGACATATTTGGGCACGAGGTGAACGTGCAAGTGGGGGAGTTTGTCTGAGTAGGCACCGTAATTGATTTTTGCTGCGCCCATGGCAGTGCGGATGGCACGAGCGGCCCGGGCGACATCTTGGGTGAATTTTACCAATTCAGCGTCTGGCAGTTCGTAGAGTTCGTTGACGTGGCCTCGATAAGCGACGACACAGCGACCGCGGTAGGTTTGCTCCTTGAAGAGGTAGAGTGTCGAGACCTGAAGGGGGGCGACCTCCACCATGAGATCGTGCAAGCGTTGGTCTTGGCGGCAGTAGAAACAGTCGGGGAGGCTCATGGTGGCAGAGAAACTAGATGGAGAATTTGCAACCCTCGGGACCAAGCTTGGTTCTCAGTCCCGAGAGAGCGCGGTGATTGCTTAGGCTAGCCTTACGCCGAGGCGTTTGGCGGCGCGTTCGAGGGCGTCGGCCATATCGCTCGGGGTGACAGCGCATTCGATGCCGCACTCTTTGAACACGGCGATCTTGGCGGCGGCGGTGTCTTCGGCTCCACCGACGACGGCACCGGCGTGGCCCATGCGACGTCCGGCGGGAGCGGTGGCTCCGGCGATGAAACCGGCGACGGGCTTCTTGCAGTTGGCTTTAATCCAGCGAGCGGCCTCGACCTCGGCGTTGCCGCCGATTTCGCCAATCATGATGATGCCCCAAGTCTCGGGGTCGTCGTTGAACATCTTGACGACATCAAGGTGTGAGGTGCCATTGACGGGGTCGCCGCCGATACCAACACAGGTGGATTGGCCGATGTTTTTGACGGTGAGCTGCCAAACGGCTTCGTAGGTGAGGGTGCCGGAACGCGACACGACACCGACGTGGCCTTTCTTGTGGATGTAGCCCGGAGCGATGCCGATGCGGCAACCGCCGAAAGAGTCTTTGCCAGTGCCGGGGGTGACGATGCCGGGGCAGTTGGGCCCGATGAGGCGCGTCTTTTTGCCCAGCATGGCGCGTTTGACCTGCACCATGTCGCGCACGGGGATGCCCTCGGTAATCGCGACGCAGAGGTCGAGGCCGGCGTCCACGCTTTCAAGGATGGCGTCAGCGGCGAAGGGCGGTGGGACGAAGACGGCGGAGGCGGTGGCACCGGTGGCGGCGACAGCGTCGGCGACGGTGTTGAAGATGGGCACTTTGTGGGTGCCGTGTTCAAAAAACTGGCCGCCTTTGCCGGGAGTGACACCGGCGACGATTTGGGTGCCGTAGTCGAGGGAAAGCTTGGTGTGGCGACCGCCGAACTCGCCCGTGATGCCTTGGACGAGAACTTTGGTCTTTTCGGTTACGATGATAGCCATGGAAGGAGGGAGTAGCGGGTAGTCAGCTGGTTTGCAGGTTAGGCGACGAGTTTGACGATTTTTTGAGCGGCGTCGGCCATTGAGTCGGCGGATGCGATGGTGAGGCCGGACTCGGCGAGGGTCTTTTTGCCGGCGGCGACGTTGTTGCCCTCAAGACGGACAACGAGGGGAATCTTCAGGCCGAGCTCGCGGGCGGCTGCGACCACGCCGGTGGCGATGGTGTTGCAGTCCATGATGCCACCGAAAATGTTAACGAGAATGCCTTTTACGTTGGGATCGGTGAGGATGATGCGGAAGGCGGCTTGGACTTGGTCTTTGGAGGCACCGCCGCCGACGTCGAGGAAGTTGGCGGGACTGCCGCCGAAGTGTTTGATGATGTCCATCGTGCTCATGGCGAGGCCGGCGCCGTTGACGAGGCAGGCGATGTTGCCATCGAGTGCGATGTAAGAGAGCGAGTATTTCGAGGCCTCGATTTCCTTGGAGTCTTCTTCGTTGAGGTCGCGGAGGGCGACGATGTCGGGGCGGCGGTAAAGTGCGTTGTCGTCGAAGGAGACTTTGGCGTCTAGGGCGAACACTTGGCCGGTGGGCGTGGTGATGAGCGGGTTAATCTCCAGCATAGAGGCGTCGGTGGCCCAGAAAGCTTGGTAGAGCGAAGTGATGAGCTTGACGGCGTTTTTGAAGATGTCGCCGGTGAAGCCGAGTTGGAACGCGAGTTGGCGGGCTTGGTAGCCTTGCAGGCCGACGGCGGGATCCACGGAGATGCGGAAAATTTTCTCGGGCGTATCGTGCGCGACCTTCTCGATTTCGACGCCGCCTTCGGTGGAGGCGACGATGACGGGGCGGGAGGTGACGCGGTCGAGCAGGATGGCGAGGTAATATTCTTTCTGAATATCGCAGGCTTGGGTGAAGTAGATCGTCTGCACTTTGCGTCCGGCGGGGCCGGTTTGTGCGGTCACGAGCGTGTTGCCGAACATCTTTTGGGCGTAGTCCAGGGCGTCAGCCTTGGTTTTGGCGAATTTGACGCCGCCCTTGAAGCCGTCGGTGAAAGTGCCCTTGCCACGCCCACCGGCGTGAATCTGGGACTTCACAATGAAGGGGCCGTCGCCACCGAGGGAGGCGAGGGCGGACTCGAATTCGGCGGGCGACTTGGCGGCGACGCCACGTGGCACGGCGACGCCGTATTTTTCCAGAAGAGATTTGGCCTGATACTCGTGAATATTCATGGGGGTGCTGACCTTTTAAGTGGAACGCGCATACGAGTGACATCTCAAAGAATGCGCAATCCTTGTCTTTGCCTCTGCCGCCCGTGAGAGGTGCATGAACGCGGGTGTTGCCTTTGGCAGAAGCGGGCCCATCTTCCCGCCCATATGCATTCGCATGAATTGCTTAAAGAGGTTCTGAAAAAAACTAGCGCGAAACAAATCGCGAGCGAGATGGTGCTCTCCCTTTCGCTGATTTACAAGTGGGCGGAGCCGCCGACGGCGACCGTCGGCAGCGGCGCGAACAACCCGCTCGACCGCGTGGATCAACTGCTGCGCATCACAGGTGACGAGCGTATCGCTCAATGGGTGTGCGAACGGGCGGGCGGCTTTTTTATCAAAAATCCGCAGAACGCTCGGCCGCACGACTACAGCCTGATTCCTTCGACTAATAACATCGTGCAGGAGTTTGCCGACATGCTCGGTGTCATCGCGGCGGCGGCAGCGGACAACCGAATTTCGTCCGAGGAGGCCCGCACTATTCGGCGACGCTGGGAAGACCTCAAAGGTGTAACCGAGGGTTTTGTGCGGCACTGCGAGGCGGGGAATTTCACGCCGCTACAACCGCCGTCGTCTTCGGGCTCTTGAGCTCGGCGCGACTACTCAGAGCGAACGCAAGCTCGCAGAGATAATTTCGCAGGCGCGATTAATGGTGTCGCCCTCGTGGGCTGTGCTGAGAAACCACGCTTCGTAGGCGCTGGGCGGCAGATAGACGCCGGCCGCGAGGCAGGCATGGAAAAAGCGCCCGTAAAGTTTGGCGTCGGAGGTGAGAGCAGTGGCGTAGTCGCGCACTGGTTGCGCCGTGAAGAAGAGGCTGAACATCGAGCCACACTGCGGTGTTTGCAGCGGAAGGCCTTTGGCTCGGGCGGCGTCTTGGGCGGCGGCGCAGACTTGTCGGCCCAACTCATCAAGTCGGGCGTAGGGGATTTGTTCGTCGAGCAGACGCAATGAGGCGATGCCGGCAGCGAGAGCGAGCGGGTTGCCGCTGCGCGTGCCTGCTTGATAGACCGGGCCGAGCGGTGCGAGGTAATCCATGATGTCGGCGCGGCCACCAAAGGCGCCGACGGGCAGGCCGCCGCCGATTATTTTTCCGAGGCAAGTGAGATCGGGCGTGATTTTTTCCAGCTCTTGCACGCCGCCACGGGCGAGACGGAAGCCGGTCATCACTTCATCAAAAATGAGCAGCGTGCCATGGGCGGCGGTGAGACGGCGGACTTCGGCGAGGTAGCCCGGCTCGGCGCGGATGAAGCCGACGTTGCCGATATAGGGTTCGAGGATGACGGCGGCGATTTGCCCCGCGTGCGCTTCGAGCGTGGCGGCGAGAGCCTGAGCATCGTTGAAAGGCAGCACAATCGTCTCGCGGGCGAAAGAGGCGGGCACACCAGCACTGTCGGGATGCCCGTGCGTAAGAGCGCCGGAACCGGCTTTGATGAGCAAGGAGTCGCTGTGGCCGTGGTAACAACCGGCGAACTTGATGATTTTGTCGCGTCGCGTGAAGCCACGGGCGAGGCGCAACGCCGACATCGTAGCTTCCGTGCCGCTGGAGCAGAGGCGGACTTTTTGAATGGAGGGAAAAAACGAGGTAATCAGCTCCGCCATCTCGACCTCGGCAGGATTGGGCGTGCCGAAGGAGGTGCCGCGTTCCAAAGCGGCGGCGATGGCAGCGCGCACGCGCGGGTGGTTGTGGCCGTGGATGGCCGGGCCCCACGTGCAGACAAAGTCGATCAGCTCGCGCCCGTCGCTAGTGGTCAGCGTAGCACCTTGAGCTGAGGCAGAGAAAAACGGTGTGCCGCCCACGGAGCGAAAGGCGCGGACGGGCGAGTTGACGCCACCGGGCATGAGCTGGAGGGCGCGGGCGAAGAGGTCAGCAGACGACAAAGGCATGGGAAGAACTGAATGACTTATTTCAATCCGAACGAATGGAAAATCTCTGCGAGGCCGAACCCGAGCAGGGCGCAAACTGGCAGAGTGAATATCCAAGCCCAGACGATGCGTTCGACGATGCCCCATTTGACTGCGCCAAAACGTTTGACCGCGCCGACGCCCATGATGGAGGTCGAGATGGCGTGGGTGGTGGAAAGGGGAATGCCAAGTGTGGAAGCGAAATGGATGATGAGCGCGGCGGTCGTTTCCGCAGCAAAGCCATGCACAGGCTGAAGCTTAACCATCTTGTGGCCCATCGTGCGAATGATGCGCCAGCCACCTGCGGCCGTGCCCGCCGCCATGACGATCGCACAGGTAATGACAACCCACTGGTTGATTTTGAAATCGGGGGTGCGCAGAAAGGAGGCCCATTCAGGCAGGTTGGCAAAGACGCCAGCGTTGGTGCCGGTGAAAAGCGCGAGGGCGATGATGCCCATAGTTTTTTGGGCGTCATTCGAGCCGTGACTGTGCGCCATGAGCGCGGCGCTGACCAGTTGGAGTTTACCGAAGACGGCGTTAATGAGTCGGGGGGTGAAGCGATGGATGAGCGCGGTGAGCGCAAGCATCAACAAGCCTCCGCCGATGAAGCCGATGAGCGGTGAGGTGAGCATGGGCAGCACGACTTTGGGCCAGAGACCGATGGCACCCTTGCTGCTAGTCTCCGACCACGTGAGCACACTCCAGTCGCCGCCGGCAGAGGCGATGGTGGCCCCGCAGAGGCCGCCGATGAGCGCGTGACTGGAGCTGGAGGGTAGTCCGAGCCACCAGGTGATAAGATTCCATATGATGGCCCCACAGAGAGCGGACAAAATGGTGATCATGGTCACGTAGCCCGTGTTCACCAGTCCCTTGCCGATAGTCGAAGCCACGGCGGTGCCCATGAGGGCTCCCAGCAAGTTGAAAAACGCGGCGAGAGCGATCGCCTGTCGGGGTGTGAGGACTTTGGTCGAGACGACTGTGGCGATAGCGTTGGCGGCATCGTGGAAGCCGTTGATATACTCAAAGACGAGCGCCGCGATGAGAACGATCAGGAAGATGGTCATGACCGTACCGGGCTCAGGAATATTTCAGCATGATTTGGAAGACCACTTGACCGGCGTCACGAGCGCGGTCCACGGCGGCTTCGACGAGGTCGTAAATCTCGCGGAGGATGACGACTTCTTTGGCGTCGGCCGGGCAGTTGTAGAGGTCTTTGACGAGTGCGAGCATGATTTTGTCGGCTTCGCCTTCGGCAAATTGTAGGCGGGAGTGGGCGTCGGTGATGCGGTCGATTTGGGTGCCTTTGCGGAGTTGTTTGACCATGGCATCCACGGCTTCGATGGCGCGTTCCAGAAGTTCGACTTGGCGGCGCATACCCTCGCGTGGGATAGGCACGGGGCAGATGGTGAGGCGCTCCACGATTTTTTCGATGGTTTTGGGGATGCGGTAAAGAGCGATGGAGAGAGCTTCGATGTCTTCGCGTTCCAGCGGCGTGACAAAGGTGCGGCAGAGCTCTTCGGTGATTTGTTGGCTAATGCGCTTTTCTTTCCGGCGCGACTGGATGATGTCGTGGATACTGCTCGGCTGGGAGGTGCCGTCTTGAGCGAGGATTTTGGAAAGAAGAGCGACAGTGGACTTGGCTTCGCCGGAGCTGGCTTCGAGCAGGTCGAAAAACTTCTCTTCTTTGCCTAACAGTTTTTTGAGGGAAAGCATGCGCAGTTGAATAGGCTGTGACGCGGGGCAGGCGAGGAGTTTTTCCGATAAAGCAAGATACGCGGTTTTTTTGGCGGATTATGCCACCCGGGAAAATAAAAGGCCCGCCGGGGCGGGCCTTGCAGTAGGGCTAAGTTGGCAAAGGTTAGACGGCCTTGGGTAGTTCGATGCCGTCGAACTCGACCGGGTGGGGATGATTGCGTTTATCCTTGTGGTGGCTGTGGCGCTTGCGAAGTGCCTGGTCGAGTTTGTCTACGAGGAGGTCCACCGCTTTGTGGCATTCGTCGGCTTGGGCGGTGGCGTTGATATCAGGTCCGCGGACCTGGAGGTGAGCTTTGGCCACAAACTTGTGGTCGTGGTCATGCTTGCGGTCGCATTCGAGCTCTACCCTGACGCGCACGATGTGATCATCATGTCGGAACAGGCGCTCCATCTTCTCTCGCACGAAAGTTTTCAGCGAGGGAGTGAGATCGAGGTGGATGCCGGACACGATGATGTCGTGGGTTTGATTTGTCATGTTCATGTTTCTCCTTTCGGGTTGTCGGGGAGTAGCTCCCCGGAAAATGATTTCTGCCTTTTTAATGCCTTCACCGAATACAATCGCCCCTCGGGGCGGATGGTCGGGGATGAAGTGGAGGGCTTCATTCGATGGGGTGAGGTTCTACCCAAACCTTTGCTGGCGCAACTCTTCTTTGGCCAAGAAGGGGGATATTTCTTAACTTTATCCATGTTGCATCCGTCTGAACCACGTCCTCCGACCAGCGCGCCGCTCGCAAGTTCCGCGCAGGCTCGCACTTGGGTGCGCTGCGACGATGATAAGTTGCTGGTGTTGGATAAGCCGGGCTGGATTGTGGTGCACCCGTCAAAAAACGGCCCGTGGTCGAGCCTGGCCGGGGTGGCGCGAGAGGAGTTTGGGCTGCAAACCATCCGCTTAATCTATCGACTCGATCGGGAGACTTCTGGAGTCGTAATTTTGGCTAAGGACGAGGACACCGGACGGAGATTGCAAAAAGCGGTGATGAATCGGCGGCTCCGCAAACTCTATGTTGCCATACTGGAAGGCGAGGTGACTGCGCCGGTGCGGATTGAGCAGGCGCTCGGCCCGGATTTAGAGGCCAACGTCACCGTGCGTCAGAAAGTTGTGCCGGCTGGCACGCCCGGGGCGCAGGATGCGGTTACCTTGTTGCAACCGCTGGTCGTGCGCGGTGGGCGCACACTGGTCGGAGTGGAACTAATCACGGGGCGCAAACATCAGATCCGTGCTCATGCCGAGTGGTTGGGGCATCAAGTGGTGGGCGATAAACTTTACGGGCCGGACGCCTCGCTATATCTGGAATTTGCTGCGCACGGCTGGACAGAGCGGCACGACGCCCTGTTGCCGACGGCGCGGCAAGCGCTGCATTGTGCGGCGATCGATTTGCGGCCGGCGGGGCTGGACTACGTGCTCACGGCGCCGTGGCCGGAGGATTTGGCGCGTTTTGCCGCTCGGGAAATGCAACTGCCTGCAACGGAAGCGCAGACCTTGCTGGATGATTTTGTCGCTCAAGCCTTAGCGAGTGCGAAATGAGCCCGCACCTCGGTGGTTAATTAACCTTTGTGGCTGTTGGCGTGGGCTCTTCTTTTGCGGACGTTTTTCCGGGTTCTGCGGTGGGCGAAGTCTCGGCAGGTTCCCCCTCTGGTGTCGGTGTCGCGGGCGGGGTGTAAGTAAGTGCGAAAAGGGCATCGACCATGTCTTGGGCGGCAGCAAAAACCACTCCGCCGAAATCCGTAGTGCCGACGAGCTGCGTCATCCCGCCGAGACGATCGGTGATGTAAAGTGTGCTGGTCGTGCTCGTGGTGGCGCCACTGGCTGCGCTGTCGAGGGTGAGGGTGACATCAAGCCGGTAAGCCCACGGCACGGGCGTAGTGAAGGGCGCGGGCTGGGTGGCGTCGAAGGTGTCGCTGACGAAGTGTTGGGCGCGGAGGCTTCGCTGTGAATTGAGGAGAGCGTTGAGTGCGGTGCGGCGCGCTTCAGATTCGGCGGCGAAGGCGGTTTCCCAAGTCTCACCGGCTTGCAGGGTGTGGGTGTAGAGTGGGGTTGCGTTGGGGGACAAGAGCGGGGTCAGCGTGATGGCCGTAATGCGAGTGCCAGCGGGCAAGGCGCGGAGCAGGCGTTGGCGGTAGTGTAATGGCTGCGCAGGCGTATCGGTGAGGAAGTCGGGTGGAATTTCGTAGAGATAAGGTGCGCTCGTGAGACGGGCGTAGGCTTTATCGCGTCGGCCCGGCAGGGTGCCGATTTCGAGCGTGAGCGTCTGGGCGGGTGCGCCACCGAGGTTGAGGGTGATGATGCGGTCTGGGCGGTTGAAGCCGTAGGTTTCGAGGTCAGCGGCGGCGGGCGCATCGCTGAGGAACTTGGTCGCAGAGAGAAGTTGGAGTTTCTCGATCAACCCGTGGGCGATGTCGTTGTCAGCGGGGAGGGTGCGTGGTGCGCTGTCCGAGGCACGAGTGAGCACTTGCCAAGATTCCGGTTGGCCGGGGGTAGTGTCGAGACGCTGAATAATGAGCGGGGGTTGATCGGGTGCAGTGAGCGTCACCGAGCTAAGAGCGGCGGTGTTGAAATCGAGCAGCCGTGTCTCGCGCAGAGCCTCATGGGCGCGGCGCAGGTCTGCGAGGAGTCGCGGCGAAAGCGAAAGCGTGAAAGTCGTGGGGCGATCCTCCAGTCGGGCGTAATAGAGGTCGGCGTCAGCGGCGAGAGGTTGGCCGAGAAGCAGCGTCTCGCGGCGAGCGTTGCCCTCAATCGTCACGCGTAATTGCGGTTTATCGAGACCGGTGCGGGTGAGGTCGGTATCGCGGGCGTCGAGAAAAGTGCCCGGTGTGAGACCAGCGAGGTTCGTGAGCACGAGATTTACGGCGTTCTTGGCGGCTTGCGTGAGAATCGGTGCTTCAAGGGTCCAACGATCAGCATCGCGGTGGAAACGGATTTTTAGATCGCTCGGCACCGTGGTTTGCACTGCGAGGGAGCGCGCCTCGAACGGAGGAATAGTGAATACGGTGTCGGCGCGCAGATCTGAAACCGGCAGGCCGAGGGAGTCCGCAACGGAGCGATTGACGACGTGAATGCGTGCACCGTCGGGCGAGAGCAGGTATAGACGCTGACCAACTTGAGTTGTGTCGCCGAGTTTCAGCGTGTGGCTGCGGCCGCCTGAAGTGAAAGTGAAGCTCAGGCTGGGTGTCGTGAGGCCGAAGTCGGCAAGGGACTGCCCGGATTTGGGTAGATCGGCGACGGAGAAGGCGGTTTCGTGTTCGAGGAATTGCAGTTCGTTGAGCACGCGGGCGATGGCGTTGGGATTGGCGGGCCACTCAGTCGGTGCGGTGATCCACCATTCGCCTTGGCGTTTTTCGACACGCACATCTGGTTGGCCAGAGGCGGAGCGTGTGAAGCTATCCACTTGGCTAGCCAGCGGGCCAAGCACGCGGCGGCCTTCGGCGTCGGGCAGGCGGATGCGTCCAAATTGGAAAATGTAGAAAAAGAGCGCCGCGTTCAGAAAGAGCAGGGCGATGGTGACTTTGGTGCGCATGGCGGAAAGGGCTTAATCGATAATGGGTTTAGCTACGCCGACTCCAATAGACGAGCACACCGAGTAGGGCGGCGGCGCCGGGCAAAAGCACAAGGAGGCCGAGACGAAGGCGGCTAAGGTCGTGCTGCGAGAGGTTGAGTTGAAAACGCTGGATGGGACGTGGCGCAATCGCGAGCTGGGTGTCGCGGTCAGCGGCCCAATCCACGGTAGCTAGAAAGAGCGCGAGATTGCCGAGGTTGACGATGCGGGCGTTGGTCACGAGGTCGGCCGTGCCGAAAACCGCAAGGCGTCCACCGCGCACACTCAGTGGCAGATCGGCGGGTTTGGTGCGCTCGGAGACGACGAGGACGCCGAGTCCGTCTTTGCTGCGTAGATCTTGGCCGGGCGTGAATACAGGCGTGGCTAGTCGGTAATTGTTTTCACCCCAAGCCTCGGGACTGGTGGCGACGAGGCGGGTGACGGCGAGGCCGTCGTCGCTAGAGTGGCCGATGTCTTCGTTGACCGCACGGGCTGGGCCGATGAGCAGAGGGAGTTGATTGGCGACGAGGCTTTGGGTGATGGGATGCTTCGGGTGAAAACGGCGGAGTCGCAGGTTGCCG
>JACCDO010835917.1_pt1 | contig 15861 bp, 10 predicted proteins | sample 7446101 | NCBI WGS metagenome assembly JACCDO01 (sample SAMN15323440, study PRJNA562643) | freshwater metagenome | isolation source: river surface water | place: USA:Blue River Watershed | collected 2017-08-16
ATAGATGCTTGAAAGTTTTGTTCAGGAGTTTTTCTTTGTGAAAAACAATCAAATTCAGAATCAGAATCAGAATCTAAACATAGTGACATTAAAGGGCTTTGTTTTGACCCATTTAATGATGTTGAGATATATGAGCTGGATGAACCGGTTGACCCAGATAACCCAACAGAGTTGGTTTTAGAATTATACAGCTCTTGGAGAGACTGTTTTGCTCTTTCTAATCTTAAAGACATTTAAGTTATTATATATAATTAATTAATGAGTATACAATGAATTATTTGTTTTTTTCAATTTTTATCTTAGGAAATGTGTAATAAAACAATATTAAATTTTTTATATAATAATATATAAGGAATGTTAATTAACAAAATAAATACATATATTTCTACTTATAATAATTCAATTAGTACAATAAATTTAATTAATACAAATTTAGATACATCTATTAATACATCTGTGGATACATCTATGAATAAAAATCAAGATCTTAATCAAGACATATTATTACCAATAATAGATGAATTTAGAATAAAAACAGGAAGTATATTATTATTATCAAACCATGATACTTGGTTTAAAATTAATAATAAAAAAAAAGAATTTAATAGTACAACAACGATAATACACAATTTAAATTATTCTGAACATATAAATATATTAAAAAATATAGTACAAAATGAAAATATAATATTACATGATAAAAATAATTTTACAAGTAATATAAATGAAGATTTAGATGTTTGTGTAGAAAATAAGAAAACTCGTTCAAAATTTTTATTTATAAAAAATATAGAAATAAAGAAAAATATATTATCAAATATACATTATGATTTAATCACTGATCAATTTATAGAAATATATAAAAATTCACAAAAAAATATGATTTGTTATAGACCTATCCAAATAAATAAATTTATTAATGAATTTGATTTAGAAAATAATTTTTCAAAATTATTTAATAATGATGTATACGAGTTATTAGAATTAATATTATTTTATATTTCAAATAGTGGAATTAAAATAATAGAAATAATTGATAAATTATTATTAGGTATTGATAAAAATAGCAAATTAAAAAAAGAATTAAAGGAAAAATATAATTTCTATACTGAACCAAATAATTCAATATTAACAGATTTTTTAATTAGAATTGATAAAATAGAAGGTATTAAAGAATGGGTGAAATTATGTGATAAATATAATATATTAAATAAACTTATCTTTGATATTAAAAACTTTAACAAATTTGAGTTTGAAATAAAAAATTTGGATGAATATATGATATTTGTGTTATTAAATAAAAAAAGTATAATAAATGAAAATTATTTTAAATATATTAAAAAAGTACAGAAAAATAAAAATGATTTTTCTAATATGTTTATTAACAAACTAAAAATTTATAGAAAAATAAAAAAAATTTATGAAACAATTTCAATAGAAAATATAATAAAAAATTTTCAAGAAAAAAATATTTTTAAAATTAAGAGTACTTTTCATATACTTTGTATAATGTTTTATCATGATAAAAATACAAATTATTCACTTGAAAATTTAAAATTAGCATATATTATTAAAAGATATGGATATTTTAAAAATGATATTATATTGAATTCATTAAATATATATAAAAAAATAATTGATGGATTAAAAGTTCAAACTAATATTAATACAAATGATAATATTTACGAATATTTATTTGAAATAATAAAAAATAAATCATTAAGCGAGTATGTAAATAATAAAATGTTAGAAATACCAAATATAAGAAAAAGATTTGAACAAGAGTTAGACAACATTAATATTGAAGATTATCAAGATATGTTTGGATTATTATATGAAACAATATTATTAAACAAGATAGATTTAAATAATCTGAATACTGAATATATTGATAAATTACTTGAATCTGAAATTTCAAATATTAGATCAAATAAATTAGTAGATATTAATATTAATTTTAAATTGGAATCAAATGATAATTTATCAAACGAATTAGAAGATAATGATTTTGATCAAAATAATGCATTAAATGAAATAATTGGTTGGTTAGGATTAGGTAAAAAAAATAAAAAAAAATATCAGATAATAAATAATGAGAATGATAATGATGATAATGATAATAAGAATATAAATTTTGATAATATAGAAGATTCTCAGATAGTAAATAATTTTGGAATTATTATAGAAAAGAATAAAGAGGATGATTTAGATGATCCAGATTATCAAGATGAAAATCAATTAGAACCATCAGAAAATTCTGAAGATTTATCTGATTTTATAATAGATACAGATAAACAAAATAATATTGATAATGGAATAAATTCTATATTATATAAATTAAAATATAAAAGATATAAGACCGAATATACTAAACTAAAACTAGTTGAAAGAGTAATATATGATAATAAATTTGATTCAGAGATATTACGTGATTATGATAATTTATCAGATGAATTAGTTGATATGATAATTAAAAAATATTATGGTGAATCATATAATATTTTTAATGAAAGTGAATTAGAATAATAATTTTTTTATATAAAATAAATTAAATCAAAATAATTTATTTTATGAATAGTATTAAATACCCATTTTTTATTGGTTTATATCATTTAATTGTTTCAAATAAAAATATTTTTGAAAATAAGAAAGAAGTTGTACATATAGTAGGTAATGGTTGGGCATCGTATTATTTTGTTTCAAATTTAGATAAAAATAAATATATCCCAGTTGTTATATCTCCAAATAAATTTATGTTAAATACAACCAAATTGATTGATTCAATTGATTCAAGCTCAGAATCAAATCTATTACATAAATCAAATAAATATAAACAAGCACATATACATATTGAAGATACATTAAAATCGATAGATCATATAAATAAAGAAATAAAATTAGAAAAATCTTCAAGACCAATGAAATATAAACATTTGGTTTTATCAGTAGGATCAACATTCAATGATTACAATATACCAGGAGTGAATAGCAACTCATTTAAATTTAAAAATATATTTGATGTTGATAAATTAAGAATCGGATTAACCAAAACAATTCATCCAAAAGCAATCACTGTAATAGGAGGAGGTCCAACTGGAGTTGAATTAAGTTTAAAATTATCAAATTTAGGTAATAAAGTTAAATTGGTAGAAGGATTACCAAATATATTAAATGGTTACGAAACTTCAAGTCAAAAATTAATATCAAAATATTTAGAAAATAAAGGTGTTGAATTATGTGTAAATTCCAAAGTTAAAGAAATAATGGGAAATCAAATAATGATATCAAAAAATGATAAAAATATTAGTATAAATCATGATCTATGTATTTGGGTTGGTGGAGTTAAAATAAATATTGATAAAACAACTCAACTATATACTGATTTAAAATCGATTATGGACTTGTCAAATTCAAGATTAACAGTCCAGGGTGTAAATGTAAAAGAAGATTTTTCTATTGGAAATGATATTTATTGTATTGGAGATATGGTAGTTAATAAAGGTCCTCCTACAGCACAAAATGCAAAAAATCAGGCAAAGTGGTTAGCACAATATTTTAATAGTGGTTTTAACAATAAATATTTGGAAAATAAAAAATTCGAAATAAAATCAATTGGAAAAATTATACATTTGGAATCAAAAATATATATTGAAAGCAGCTATTATAATGGATTTGTTCCAAAATGTTTTGACAGATTTATACAATTTTTTTATTATAGATAATATGTTGAATATGTGAAATATTAAATTATTTTTTGTATGTATTATAATATTGTAACTTTTATGAATTATAATATAAAATCTATAAATTTAAAAATGGAAGTTAATAATAATATTTTTACATTTGTATCAAATACGATAGAAAAATCAAAAATAATTATAGAAGGTAAAAAGTCAGGAATAATTTCGTTTAATATAAGTAAAACTGATGAAATATCTTGCTTCATAATTAAACATATTAAAACAATTTTAATAAAAGAAATTGAAAAAGATATTGATTTGATATTAGAACCAGGTCAAGAAATTATCATAGTTCCTACATCCCAATCTAAAAATTATAAAATATTAATTAAAAATATAATTTTTAAAGAAAATTTATATGGAAATTACTTCGATTTTAATTGGAAAAAACATTTAGAATATATGAAAAATATACCAAATAATTATTCAAAAGAAATAATTTATTTAGATTATATTAAAAATCAATATGACCAAAATAGTCAATCTAATAATAAATCTAATATAAATATTAATGACAAAAGAGAAATAATTAACAACACAATAACTATAGAACAAAGAAATTTAACAAATACAAATAATTTAACAAACACAACAAATTCATCTAATTCAACAAACCTAACAAATAGTAAAATACCAAATATAATATTTTTTTCAGATAAAAATACATATTGGAATAAATTAGAAGATTTTTTAAACAAATACAATAATATTAAATCAAATATATTATCAGATCCAAAGTTAGAATACAGATATTTTTGTTATAAATATTTAAATTATATCAAAAATATACCTTTGGAAAATGAATTAATCGATACAAATAATACATTAAAATATTCAAATTCAACAGTATTAATAGAATTTAGAGAATATCCTCATATTGAATTCACCCTAAGAAATATGATAAATAAAACAAATAAAAGTGGATTTAAATGGAATCATTATGTGGTATGTGGAAAATTAAATGAACAAATGGTAAAATCCATATGTAAGCAGATTAATATCCAAATTAATATTGTTGTTCTAGATTATGATAATATAGATACATCTGTATATAGTAAGATATTAACTAGTGAGGATTTTTGGAATAATTTTTCAGGTGATAAAATATTAATTTATCAAGAAGATAGTTGTATTTTTAATTCTAATTTCGACGAATTTATGGGTTATGATTATATAGGAGCACCATGGCCAAAAAATCAAAATGATAACATAAATTTAGTTGGAAATGGTGGTTTTAGTTTAAGATCGAAAAAATCAATGATAGATGTAATAAAAAAAATATCATTAGAAGAAACAAAATATAATAGTTCAACTTTAAATTATATGAAATCTGCAAACTTAAAAATACCTCCAGAAGATGTTTATTTTAGTTTAAATATGATAAATCATAATATAGGGAAAGTTGCAGAATGGGATGTTGGATATAAATTTTCAACTGAAACAAGTTTAAATAAGGAAAGTTTAGGTGGACACAATTTTTGGTTAAAAGACCCTGAATGGAAAAAAAGATTATATAACAAGATCATTAAACAAGTAAGACCAAATTATGATTGTTCCTTTTTGGAACATAGAGGAGGATGGAAATGGATTTTAGAATCTTTAAATTCAAATGATTTTTTTGATCCTAGCTCTGATTTTGATTTTTACGATATTGTTGAACATAAATTTTTATGGAACAGAAATTTTGAAGCAAATAAAAGTTGGGGAGGTATAATACATTGTACACATATAACACCACCTCATTTAAACATATCGAATATCTCAAATTTATTTACAAATCAAAAATTTATTAAATCACTAGAAAAATGTAAATTTTTAATATGTTTATCTGAATATTTAACAGAATATATTAAAACTAAAATACCAAGCATTCCAATATATACAATAAAACATCCAGTAATATTTGATTCAATACCAATGTTTGATTTTGAATTGTATTTAAATAATCCAAATAAAAAAATAATACAAATAGGACAACAATTGAGAAAAATTTGTTCAATATACCTTTTAAATATTCCAGAACATAAAAATATTTGGTTAACTGGAACAAAAAATTTTGCTAAAATGAATCATTTTTTAAGTGCTGAAATGGGATTTTTAAAATTAAAAAATATTAATATGTCTAAAGTTGAAATGAAATACACTGATACATTTGAAGAATATGACTTATTATTAACGAAAAATATTGTTTTGATTGATTTATATGATGCTTCTGCAAACAATGCAGTATTAGAATGTATAGCAAGAAATACTCCATTTTTTGTAAATAAATTGCCAGCAGTTGTAGAATATGTTGGAGATAATTATCCCTTATATTTTTCAAAATTGGATCAAATACCTGAGATGTTTACAAAAGAAAACTTACTTTTAGCACACGAATATTTAAAATTAATGGATAAAAGCGAAATTAAAATAAATAATTTTATAGAAAAACTATATAAAATTATAGATGAAACTTTATAAAACAAATGCTGTAAAATAAAAATTATTATATTGAGATGTTATTTTATCTAATAAATCTGATGTAATCATTTTTTTAACATTTATATATTTTTTATTGTAATATTTTTTTTCAGATAAATTTTGACTAGCATTTTCTTTTAAATTAATATTTAAAATTGAATTTAAATATTGTAAATTTGACTCTGATATTAGTTTATTAAAATTTAAAATATATAAATTTATTTTGTCATTTGAATAGAAATAATAATTATCATGTTTAATAAGATTATCTATAATATTGACTGATAAAATATCTGATAATTCATCAACAGACTCTTTTTTTCCATTTAAATTATAATTATTAATTTGTTGCACAAATAAAGAATATAAATCAGATTCTTCTAATTTTGCAACAGTAGTTTCTTCTGGTTTTTTATTTAGAAACTGAATTTGATCATCATAATTTGATTGAAAAAATGAACTAATCAATCTGTCATGAGGATTTCTAATAATACTAATCATGTTAAGTTTTTTTCCTGTAGTTTTATTATATTTGTCAATTTCATCATTAAAATAGTTTTTTAATTTTAAATAATCATAATCAAAAAAATTTTTATCCATATTTTTTATATTTTCTAAAACATGACAATGGCTACTTTTATATCCATTATTTTTAAAAATTTTAATTAATGATTGTGTTGATGTTTTATGAGATGAAAATATATAATAATCAAGATTATTAAACATTATATTTTATTAAACAAATATATTATAATAATATTTTTGATTAAACAAATATTTTATTATAATATTTTTTATTTAATTTATCAATTAAATCAATATCAAAATCAGAAAAAAGTTTTTTATGATAATATGAATAATTAAGATAAACTTTTTTAACCCAATCAATAATATCATTATAATCACAACTAATTATATGTTTTTGTAAACAGAATTTTTTATCTAAAATTGAATTTTCGCTTATAATTATCATTTTATTATAAATACATCTGTTACATCTTATTTGTTCAAAAATATTATAATTTTGGTTATAATGTATATTAATTAATATTTTATATTTAAACAATTTTTCGTCTCTTAAATCTCCAAATCCAACAAGCCAATCTATTTTAAAAAATTTAGAAATCTGATCAAAAACAAATTGTCTTCTAGGAGACACTTTTCCAATAATTACAATATCAAAAATTTTATCAAAATTTTTTATTTCTTTAAAATTAATTTGATAAGGTAGATAAAATATATTATTTTTAATTTTTATTTTGGTAAAAAATTTTTTACCAAAAAATATATTTGAGTAACTATAATCTATAATTTTAATTTTTTTCCCATACATTATTAACAAATCTTTTATTTCTTTTCTCGATATTTGTTCCATATTTATTAAATAACAATTTGAAACAAATGATTCATTTGAAAAGATATTATGATTAAAAATTTCATTGGGAATTATATTGATAAAAAAAAATTTATTTGTACCATTATTAAAACATTCCAACACATTAAGTAAATTATTTTTTATTGGTAACAAAACAAATAATTCTGGTTTTATTTCACATATAGAGTTTATATATTCAATATAATAAATTATTGTTTCTTTTTGATAAAAAATATAATTCATCAATTATATAATAATTATACATAAATTAATGATAGATTTATACGTTATTAATTTAGCTCATAGAAAAGATAGATGGGAAAAGATTGTTAAAACATATACAGATCCAGAAATTAATTTGATTAGAATAGAAGCAATTAAACATGATAAAGGATGGATTGGGTGTTTAAAATCTCATATATCTTGTGTAAAATTAGCAAAAGAAAAAAATTTAAAAAATATAATGGTAATAGAAGACGATTGTATTCCTTTAAAAAATATTGAAGATTTTAAATCTAGATATAAGATAGTTAAAAAATATTTGGATGAAAATGATGATTGGGATATTTATTTAGGTGGAACTGTTTCAATACAAAATGGATCTTATTCAAAAATAATTAAGTATGAAAGTGAAATTTTTGTTGAGTTTTCACGTGCATACGCTACTCATATGATATGTTATAATTCTAGATGTTTTGATTTTATTTTAAATAATGAAATTAAAAAACCAATTGACGAATTTTGGTTTGGAAAATTAGTTTGTCTAGTATCTGTTCCTTTTTTTGTTAAACAAGATCCTGGATTTTCTGATATTATTCGAAAAAATAAATCTGATGATATCAGAACAATTGAAGCTAATAATCTGTTAAAAAAATATGTTGGTATCTAATTTTACTTTGTTATTTTATCTAAATAATTTATTTAGATAATTTTTTTATATTAATATTATCTTCACGCATTATATTTCTTTCTTTTATACATGCATCTAAAATAGAATTTGGTGAATCTAAACTCTCCATGTATTTATTAAGAGCATTTGTGTCTTTTGGAAAACACATTCCTCCATAAGATAAATTACCATCAGGGCCGGGAATTGTTGTATGCATAGGATTAATCCAATTATTTTTAATCATCATCTCTTTTACTTTATTATAATCACAAGATGTTTTTTCACATAACATAAATAATTCTGTAAAAAATTGTACTTTAACTGCATAAAAACAATTACAAAAAATTTTCATTGATTCTGATTCTAAACTTGTTGATTCACTAATTTTAGCATCAGGATAATATTTTGAATAAAAAACCTTTATTTTATTAAAATTTTCTTGTGAACAAGTTTCACCTATACCAAGCACTATATGTTTTTGATTATGAAAGTCTTCAAATGCAGTTCTTGCTGTTAAAAACTCTGGATTATGAACAAATTGTAATTTTGGATATTGTTTACTTAATTTTGATGTTGTATTTGGTTCAACCGTCGATTTAATTATTATTACACCTGAATAATTATTTGATGATAGATATTCACATGTTTCGTAAATTGGATCCAATTGATAACAACAGGTATTTTCATCATATGGTGTAGGTAATGCCATAAATAGTATATCACTATCAAGAGTTTTTTTAATACTACCTACACCACCATTTTTATATTTGTCATAACCAAATAAATTAATATCTGGTTCTAATCCTTTTTGTGTGAAACTTTGGTACATGGCATTACCTACGAATCCTAAACCAATTATGGATATTTTCATTATTATATAGAAAAACGTTTATATTTTAATAATTAAAAATATACTTAATATACTTAATAATATAATTAAATCTATGTTAGAAGATATCAAAATAATTAAAAATCATATGGAAAAAATTAAAATATCTAAATCTAGTAACAAATTAATTAAATTTACGAATAAATCGAATGGATCAAGTAAATTATCAAAACTAGATTATTATTCATTTAAATCTATATATGAGTTAAATGAAGAAACTTATGATTTGTATAAAGACAAAATAATTCCAAGTATTGATATTCAATCTAGAGCAAATATTACATTACAGTTTAAATTAAATGGTTCATTTATTAAGAATATTTTATTTGAACACAATAATAATAAATGGTTATATGATTCTAAAGTATTTTATGATGGTATATTAATTAATATTAATATGTATATAAATGATACATTGAGAATAATTCCATCATTTACCACTAATTGTGGGAAAATAAATTTATGGGATTTCCAAAAAATTACTAATACTGATGAAATAACTAATAATATTTATTGGGATAAAATATTTATAATTAATTTGTTAAGAAGACCTGATAGAAAAGTACAAATGATTGAGAAATTAAAAATATTAGGTATCCATGAATCAAAATATGAATTTATTGAGGCAATAGATGGATCAAATAAATCAATTTATGATGAATTTATTGAATTAAAAGATAATAATAAAACAAAAATTGTTAGTTCTGGACATTATGCATGTTTATTGTCACATATATATACTATTAAAAAAGCACAAAATCTTGGATTAAATCAAATAATGATTTTGGAAGATGATGTGATATTTTCAGATAATTTTATTGACATTATAAACAAAATTATCATACCAGAATATGATATGGTATATTTGGGAGGAATTATAGATCAAGTTAAATTTTTTACTAACAATTGGGGATTAAATAAAACAATAATGGGTGCTTATGCATATGTTTTAAACAAAAAAATATATCAAGATGTAATTAGAGAATTAGAAGAAAAAATATATTGTGTTGATGTTTGTTTTATTGAAAAAATACAGTCTAATTATAAAGTTTTTATTTTAGATGATTTAATTAAAACTAATATTGATACCACAGATACTTCTTTTAAAAGTAATACTATGGTTAAAATGTTAGAAAAAACATATATAAAGGTTAAAACTATTTGTTAAAAACTATTTGTTCTATTGTATTAAATTTTTTGTATATAAAATTTAATTGAATGGATCAATTAGAAAATAATGAAAAAAAAGATCATAAAATAAATAAGAATTCAAAATTAATTCAAGATAAGATAAATATAAAAATAGAAATGGATAAGGTATTTTACAGATTTGTATATGATTTAGATGATAATGAAGATCCTTATAATCACTGGATACATTTTGGATCAAAAAATGATTATTATATAAATAAGGATGATTTTTACAAAGAAAACAATAAAAAATTAATATATGATCAAAGTAATTTTGATAATTCAAAAACAGAAATAGAACTTATAAAAGAATATATTATAAAAAATATTAACTTGATAACAAATAAAAAATATCATGAATCAGATCTTATTGATTATTTAAATAATACAAAAATTGAAAAAATAATTAAAAACAATACAGAATTAGATAAAGACAAAAAAATATTTATGATTTTTGATTATACAAATCCACAGCATTATTATTATTATATTAAATTTTCAAAAAAATATAATATCAAAACAATCTTTAACACTTCAAATATTGCTGGTGTAATATTAATATTGAATTTAAATGAAAATATAGATACTAATATGGAGAGTATTTTAGAATATTCATATACTAAAAATATTCCTTTTATAAGTATTGAATTAAATATAAAATTAAAAAATAATTCAATAAATCAAAAGTATTTAAATCATTATATTAAATTAAAAAATGAATCTGAATTAGAATTTTATTTAAAAATATTTAATTCAAATAATCATTTTAATGTAATAATACCATGTTATAATTGTGAAAAATATATTGAAAAAACAATTAAATCAATAATATCTCAAACTTGGAAAAATTTTACTTTATATTTGATAGATGATTGTTCGACTGATAAAACAAAAAAAATAATTGAAAATATAATTAAAAAATTAGAATTTATTTCAGATGTATGTGATATTAAAATTAAATTTATCGAAAATAACAAAAATTTAGGTAAATATATTTCAATCAATAATCTTATACCAAAGTTATCAGGGAATTATACTTTGATAATAGATTCAGATGATATTATTATTAAAAATAGATTATTATATGACTTGATTATTTTTAATAAAAATCCAGATAAATTAGTTATTCAATCAAAATATTATAGATATAATGAGCGAGATAACAATTTATTGTTAGGACCATCTTATGGTGAAAATATTGTAACTTTTAATAATAAAATTTTTAATTTGATTGGTAAATTTTTTCCATCTAAATGCGGATCTGATACGGAATTTATTGAAAGGATTATTAAATTTTTAGGTGAACATTATATAAAACAATATAATTTAATTACATATATATCAATTATAAGATCAGATGAAAATAATTTAACCAAAAAAATAAATATGGAAAAAAGAACAAAATTCATGAATTTTTATAAAAACTTACACGAGTCTAAAGATTTACATTTTTTTCGTACTTTAATTTAAATTATCTTTTAAATTAAATGGAAGATCTATGTTTGTTTACTAAATTTTATAAAAAATGTTATAAGGATCTTAAATATTTAACTGTAGATGAATTAAATTATCATTGGAACACCACTGGTAAAAAAGAAGGAAGATTACCTAATTTAATTGAGTTTCAAAAATATTATCCAAACTTTAATATTGATGAATTTAAAAATAATAATCCAAATTTAATATCATTCAATCAATATGAAATTTATGGTTATGTTTATCTTAAAAATAAAGATAACTATATTAACTATTTAAAAAAAAATAATTATTTTTTAGATAAAATAATTATTAATAACACAGATAAAAAAAATGTGATTGATGTTTCAACATATTTAATAAACAATAATATCAAATATATTTATATTTCAAAAGCATTAAATCATTTTAAAAAACGTTTTATTAAAAAATTTAATTTAATCCAATATGATAAAACAAAAAATATTTTAGAATCTGTTTTATTTTTTGGTCTTTATGATATTAAAGATTTTAAAACATTAGTTTACCATAAAGGGGAAAAATTTTTAATGTGGGGAGGTACTGATTGTGATTATAGGTTTGATATTAGAAAAAATACAATGTCATTAATATCTGATATCAAAAATATAACCCATTTATCTATATCAAATTCTATAGAAAATAGATTAGTCAAATACAATATTAAAAATGTTAAATTATATTTGAACATTGTTGATCAAAATTTATTCAAACCAATAGATAATACTGGAAATTCAATTTATATATATAATGGGTATACAAAAGGTAATGAAAATATATATGGGAAAGATATATATGATAAAGTTATTAAGGAATTACCTAACTTTAATTATATATTCAGCAATGAATTAAATTTACCATATGTATCTATGCCATCTATTTATTCAAAATGTTTTATTGGGTTAAGATTAACAACTGAAGATGGGAACGCTAATACTGTTCAAGAATTTAATTCTATGAATATCCCAATAATATCAAGAAAATTTAATAACACTGATAAAACTATTAGTTGGAATAATCATGTTGATATTATTAATACAATTAAAAATTATTATCAAGAATACAAAAATAAATTAATTAAAAATATTAGAATGATAAAAGATGAACCTAAAATATCTAAATCAGATTTAAATGATGACTTGAAAGAACTTGATAATTTTAAAGAGCTGGATAATTTCAATGATAAAATAAAAATTAATTGTTTTCAAATCGATAATATAAATAATGAAAACTTATCTTTGATGTATCAAAATGTAAATATATTTTATAAAATAATTGAAAAGTTTGATTCAATATTATTAATTAGTACTGATTATCCTTCATATGGTGGATGTGCGACAAATTGTAATCAAATAGCATCATTTTTAAGAAAAAAATATCCAAATAAAAAAATAAAAGAATTATATTTGTTATGGGAAAATGATTCCGAATTATATAATAAAATTAAAGATTCTTATTTGGATAATTCTGATATTAATATTTGTAATTTTAACAATGTTTTAGATATAATTATTGACATGGGTTTTCAACCTGATCTTATTATATTAAGAAGTTTTTTTCCTTATTATCTTGATGATATATTTAAAAATAAACCTGAAAAATATTTTTTAATCCCAGGATTATTTTCTAACGATCTAAATGAATATTGGTATAATTTAAACTCTGATCAGATGACTAAATTTATCAACCCAAATGTCTTACTCCAAATTAAATATTCAGATCAAATATTTGTAAACAGTTCTCATACATATGATATTCTTAAAAAATATTACCAAGTCGATAGTAAAATATTATATTTTAACCTGTTAGGAAAAGATAACCAGCTTATTAAAAATAATATTACTGTTGAAAATCGTAAATATAAATATGGTGTTATAGTTTCAGATTTTAATAGAAAAATTAAAAATATCGATTCTATTATTAACTTTATAAATCATTATAAATCATCTGATAAAGTTATTTTAATTGGTTCAGGATCTGAAAAATATAAATCAGAAGGAATTGATTGTGTTGGATTAGTATCAAATTCTGATATAAAATATTATATGGGTATGATTGAAATATTAATTACAGATAGTTATTATGAAAGTTTTTCAAATACAATGTTAGAGGCGAAATTAAACGGTCTGGTTACAATTTCAACATCTAAACCTAAAAATCTGTCAGTGATGTTAAATGGAGATATTCTAATTATAGATATTAATCGATATTCTGATTCAAATAAATTAAATAAACTAGATAAACTAAATGAATTAGATACAAATATCAAGTTTTTATCAAATTTAGGTATCCAATTACATTATTTGTTAGTTTCACAGGAAAATTCTTTGTTATTGTCCAATTCTAATATTAAAATTATTGATTATACTAAACAAATTTATAATGAAGAAGCTTTTAATTGGATATTTAAAAAAATAAATCAATCGAAAAATCTTATTGTTAATAGTTTTTTATTAAATACAGAGTATAAAAAAATTATCGATACATATTTCTCAAAATATTTTTATAATTTTTTTGAGTCACAAAATGATATTAATAAAATTATAACATATGATTTGATTAAAAGAAAAATTAGATTATTTATTAATTATAAACCTGATTTTGGTCCATATGGTGGAGGTAATCAATTTGTTATCAATCTTTGTGAATATATTCAAAACTATTTTCCAAACCTCACAATAACTTTTGAATTGGATGAAAAAATAGATATTTATTTAATTATTGATATAAGAAAAGGTACTTATAAAAATTATACTTTTGATGAAATTTTCAATTATAAAAATAAAAATGGTGGTAAAATTATTTATCGTATAAATGATTGTGATTTGACAAGATCTAATAATAATCTTGAAAAATTAATTATTACAAATTATTCTAAAATAGATTATTATGTTTTCAATAGTAATTTTATTTATAAATACTATTTTGATTTATTTATTAGAAAAATGGAATCGGACAAAATTAAACCATATGAAATAATATATAATACAGCTAATTCTAAATATTTTTTCCCATCAAACAAAGCATATGATAAAACAAAAATTATAGTTATAACACATCATTGGTCAGATAATATTAATAAAGGATATGAGATATATCATAAATTATATCAATATTCTAAAAAAAATCTAGAATCAGGTATTGAATTTAGATTTGTTGGAAGAAAATTTAATGATCAATTTGTTTCTGACATTAAAGTTATTGGTCCTTATAAAGAATTGGAATTGGGAGATAGTCTGAGAGAAGCTGATATTTATATAACAGGATCTATTTTTGATTCAGGTCCAATGCATGTTTTAGAAGGACTTGCCTGTGGTTTACCAATGTTATATTTAAATGAAGCAGGTGGAGTTAAAGATATTTGCGAATTATCAAATAAAAAAATTGGAGAAAGTTTTGATAATTTTGATGATTTATTAATTAAATTAGAATTAATGCGAAATAATTATTTATATTATAAAACAAATGTTATTTGCAATTTGGAGTTATATAATTCTAATATGTGTTACTCCAAATTTGTTAAAACATTTTATTCAATGAATATTTAATTATAAAAATTATTAAAATTATAATAAATTATTGGTTTATTTAACATATTATTTTTATATGTTTGTTATATATTTATATATATAATGATAAATATTTTTATTGGAACAACAGCTATAAATAGACCAGAATTACATAAAACAAATATCGAATCGTGGGTAAAATGGTTTAGTACATTGGATAAAGAATTATATAAAATAAATTGGATTATTAATATTGATATAGTAGATAAATTATCTGCTAGCTGGGATGAAACCAAAGAATCATTTGAACA
>JACCDO011262381.1_pt1 | contig 15861 bp, 13 predicted proteins | sample 7446101 | NCBI WGS metagenome assembly JACCDO01 (sample SAMN15323440, study PRJNA562643) | freshwater metagenome | isolation source: river surface water | place: USA:Blue River Watershed | collected 2017-08-16
ACCCGACGACAATTGTTGACGAATCGATCACCCAACCCTTACATTCTTTACATTCTTTACATTCTTTACATTCTTTACATTCTGTTGAAAACACTGGCGATGCAATAACAGAACCCGACCAAACGTCCGCCGATTATTGTCATGTAGTAAAAAAGGTGAAAAAAGAGAACGTGACCCCCGAAAACATTGGTGAAATCATATTGTGTCAAATACCGGGAATCAGTTCGGTGACAGCGATTGCTATCATGAAACATTTCAATCACTTTACCCATTTTATAGAAGAATTAGCAAAAAATCCGGCATGTATCGAGAACCTATCAACCGAAACCAATGGAAAAGTTCGTAAAATCAGCAAAAAATCCATCGAAAGTATCAAGGCTTATTTGATGAACACGAATGCCGCAAAATAACAGAAACCGTGTATATGCATATTGTAATGGAGAACCGTGAACAGTGGTATTGTTACATATTGCGGAACAAACAGCCGCAATATAGTCATTTAACGTACAATGGGTCAACAAACGACCCATATAGGCGATTGCGCCAACACAACGAAGAAATTGCGGGTGGTGCAAGATATACACATGGACGCGGCGGAGGATGGGAGATATATGCACTGGTCACCGGATTCGTAGACCATAAAAACGCATTATCATGTGAATGGCGAATTAAACACACCAACGGAAAACCAGGAAAACGGCCAACCCCACACCTGGGTATGGTAGGGCGTATCAAAGGACTTTGTGATATTCTTAAATTGGATAAATGGACAAGTAAATGCACAGTAAATAATGCAGATGTGCCATATACAGTGTATATTGCAGAAGACGTTGCCCGATTTATAGACCGTTCTCAACTTCCGCCAAATATAACATTGATTGTTGGTATACCTGTATTTGATGGTAAAAAAAAGATACAAGGGGATACAAATATTACAGATGTCGCTGATGTGGCCACGACCGATCACCAGCCGGACGATAATATGTCGTGATAATTATTTTTTTGTTCTCAATGGGCGAAACTGCGAATAATGCAAATGTTCTTCTTCGTCTTCTTCTAGATTTATCACGTAATCTGCATCAACACTAACTGTTGCAGGATATTTACACAATACTGGAGTGACCGCTGCGAACGCCCGTCTAGAACTGGCATATTGTTCATGATATGTATCATCGTCATGACTAAATGTATCATTCATCGCCAAATGGATTGCCGATTTGTATTCGTTAAATTCATCATTATCAAGATAATGATTAGGAGTCCAAGTATCTTCACCATCACTGATATCGCTGATGTCACATGTATAGAAATAATTATGTACTTCCGCTGGATGGGTTGGCTGACGTGAGGCGGCATGACAATATTCTTCTGTTACCCGAGAACCCATGTACTCATATACTTGACAATCCATGCAATATTGTTTGAATATGGAATCATCGCATCCATATTCAAAGCAACCCTGACATTCATGGGGGCCGGTTTTTTCGAAATGATTTATTGCCCATTCTAATGGGAAACAAGTCGAATATTTTTGATCATTGTATATGTAATATTTCGGCATCGCCTTATGTAAACCTTGCATGATTTGATAAACGAATTGATTCGTCAGTTTAGATATAGTTGGATTATATGCATGGTTTCATATCAATTTTATGCGTTTTGTTTGTTAGCTTATAATATATCCTTGGGTCCAGGCATTACAGATGGGATTGACGGATAAAACGCCACTTTTGGATTAAAGAAAGTAGGCTTTGTAATCTCACGGTCAACATATTTGCCGGAATCCACCATTTGTTGTGTATATGTAACTCCTGCCCATTTTGAATCCATCGGGTTGTCGCTAATTTTCTTTGCATTGGTCGAGTCGTGAACTGCATCTACATCTGTATACTGGCCTATATATTGGCCCATAGGGTCAAAACCAGGATATTGGTCCTTGTTATAGGGAGGATTTGCTCGGCTCGCATCTGCACGTTGAATCACATTGGACGCCGCGCCTGTTTGACTTGTTGTGGCCGCACTTTCGACGGGCAATCCACCTTGCTTATCAAACGGGCTTGGTCTCATGCGATAAACGTCGTTCCCTTGTGCATTATTTTCTTGTTGCAAATAAAGAACCGGACATGAGTTACCCTTGCTCTTTTGTATTTCTAAATAGTTAATATACTCGTCTAAATTAAAGAACGATATGGGGTTATTTTCGTCCTCGGGTTTATTTGTATTGTATAATAGCAATGCATTCCCTTTTTGAACGAGTAAATTTGGACAACTTTTATCATCTTTATTTCCCATGGGCTCATTTGTAACATTCCAATACATAGTTACATAAAGGCCCAATATAAACGTAAATATTAAAAACAATAAAAATATTCGTTTGGAAATAGACATGCGTATATATTTTTACAGATATAAAATATTTGAACGGCTTTAGAAAATTATATGTGTAAATATTATATCAGTATGCCGAGTAAAAAATCTACTCGTAGCAAGCGAACTTCCAGCAAAAATAAGAACCAGGGCAGTACGCGAAAACGCAAAAATTCGACCAAAAAATCTACACCGAAGTCCAAATCATCAAAAGTCGACAAACAAACAAGAATAGAACAAATCGAAAAGATGTGGAATAATATATTCAGCCCAAATAACGAACCAGTCGAGAAAATTCAAGAAACCGGACCCATTGCAAATGCAACCAATAATAACAAGAAAGCAGTTGTGGTTTTAATACATGCAGACTGGTGTGGTCATTGCCAGCGGTTGGAACCCGAATGGAATTCGATGAAATCCGCGCTCGACAATAACGTAAAACAACACGTTATATTTGAAGAAATCGAAAGCGCGGACCTTGACACAAAGTTGCCAATAGTATCTAAAACATACCTTGGTGGAAAAACGCTCGAATACCGAGGATTTCCCACGATTGGCAGTATACGTAACGGCAAATTTGAAATGTATGGCGGAGGTCGAACTGCGCCCGAATTATTAGATTGGGTTCGCGGGTTAGTCGCATAATGCAGCCTAAATACTTATTTATGTAGATAATTTGATTAGGTCAGTAATAATGTAATCATAAAATTGAAATAAACCGAATTATTCTGTTGGTTCATAATCTAACAAAATAATCTAAACACAACGTGTGTAAATGAATAAAATGGCAGATGTACTGGTGCATCCAAATGAACCACTGAAGGCACATGTACCCGGACCGAATAAACTGAAACCCAAGAAGCCGACGATTGTAAAATCATTTCGGTTGATTGATTTTCATATTTACGATGAATCCCCTCCAAAAGACGAAAATAGTGATTCTGGTTCGGATAGCGACAAAAATCCGTCGAAACGTTACAAGCCACAGACCGACGAACTACAGTTTGTTATTCAAATGTTTGGCATAAACGAAAAAGGAGAAACATGTTGCATTTACGTGAACGATTATTTACCATTCTTTTATGTGAAAGCAGGTGACAATTGGACCAATATTACTGCGGGTGAGTTTGTACGCGATTTGCAAAATAACCCGAAATTGGATAAACGGTTCAAGAATTCCATATTGTCATATGAATTGGTCGACCATTATAAATTATACGGCTTTTCCGGTGGAAGAAAACATAAGTTTGTGAAATTAGTTTTCAAAAATTCGGTTGCAATGAATAAATTCAAAAATTTATGGTATACCTATAATCGTGATGAAGAAACCAACGACGGCGAATATCGTACCCGAACTAACATCATCTTCCAAAATAATACGATGGATTTATATGAGAGCAATATACCACCGCTATTACGATATTTTCATATTCATAACATCAGTCCATCTGGATGGGTTTGTTTCAAAACGAATCGTGTTATAAAAGCACCGATTCATACAACTACATGTACGTACGAGTATATTTGCCCATTAAGCGAATTGGTATCCCAGCCAGAGAAAGAAACCATCGTACCATACAAAATCTGTAGTTTTGATATAGAAGCTAGCAGTAGTCATGGTGATTTCCCGATTCCAATTAAAACATACAAACGATTCGCCGCAAATGTAGTGGATATATTTTTAAAGCAAATGCAGGTAACCAACGAAACCATGTCGAAACAATTATTACAAAAAATGATTCTGGCGGCGTTTGGATTTGGTAAGTTTGAAGACGTGGATGTAGTGTATCCTAAAGAGGTACCAACTCGTTCTTATTTGGATAAATATATACAATTGCTTCTCGATGAATCATTGGAAACAGTAAAAAAGGCAACAACCGAGGTAGAATCCGGATATTTGTTGACAATTGACAGCATTTTTGAGCAAATGAAAGAGAATCAGCAATTTGCGACGGGTGGGGGTGATGGCGATGGGGACGGGGATAGTGATGATGAGGGTGGTGGTGGTGGTGGCGGTGCAGGCGCAGATCATGAGCCCGGCGGATACAGAGCCGGGTATAAATCTGTGCGTCAACCTAAGGTCAAACGCAACGCAACCATTTTGGATATATTGTTGAGTCCAGAATATAACCGAGATGAAAAAATACAAATCCTCAATGAAATTCTCACCCGATTATTTCCACGGCTAAAAGGAGATGAAGTGACGTTCATCGGGTCCACGTTTCTAAAATATGGCGAAAAAGAGCCATATTTAAATCATTGTTTGGTAGTCGGTACATGCGATGCTATACCCGGTATAACTGTTGAATGTGCGACTACGGAAAAGGAACTGTTATTGAAATGGGCTCAGTTAATACAAACCGAAAATCCGGATATTATTATTGGATACAATATATTTGGTTTTGATTATGAGTTCATGTTTCGTCGGGCACAGGAAAATCATTGCGAACGAGAATTCTTGTTGTTATCACGGAAAATTAACGAGTTATGTGCAACCGAGAGTCGCGAAAACCCGGGTGAATTAAACATCGAACATACTACGATGCAAATCGCAAGTGGTGAATATGATTTACGGTATTTTAAAACCGCGGGTCGTCTACAAATCGACATGTATGCCTATTTTCGACGTGACTTTAATTTGTCGTCGTATAAATTGGACGATGTCGCCGGACAATTCATCAGTGATTCGGTTAAATACGTGCGCAAATCACACAGCGACCAGTTTGGTGATGTGACAGAATTATGTAGTAATAACCTGATGGGATTGAATATCGGTGATTTTATTCACATCGAGTTGACTGGATTCACTGCGGACTATTACGACAATGGCAAAAAATTTAAAGTGGTAGATATTCAGCACAATAAAGAAGTCATTCATGCGGTAAAAGGCGTCGAACAGCCAAATACATATAATGTGATTGTCATTGCCGGTCATTACGACCTGGATAACAGCAAATCGATTAAATGGGGTATGGCAAAAGACGATGTTACACCACAAGATATATTTCGATTGGCAAAAGGGTCGTCGGCCGACCGTGCTGTTGTGGCAAAATATTGTATTCAGGATTGTAACTTGGTTCATCATTTAATGAATAAGATCGATGTGATTACCGGTTATGTCGAAATGTCGCGCATTTGTAGCGTGCCGATTAGCTTTTTGGTGTTTCGTGGACAGGGCATTAAACTAACCAGTTATGTTGCAAAGAAATGCCGTGAAAAAGACACTCTTATGCCCGACCTGGAAAAAACGAAGGTAGCAGAAGGTTATGAAGGCGCGATTGTGTTACCTCCAAAATGCTCCATGTATATGGACAAACCGGTGGCATGTGTAGATTATTCATCGCTGTATCCGTCTTCGATGATTAGTCAAAACTATTCGCACGACAGTAAGGTATGGTCAAAAGAATACGATTTACAAGGCAACCTCATTGATGTTCGTGGCGAAAGAGACAAACGAGGCAAGTTCATTTACGATAATTTGCCGGATTATCAATATATTGACATTGAATTCGATACATATCGTTATATTCGCAAAACGCCTACATCAAAAGCTGACAAAACCAAAGTGGGTAAAATGGTTTGTAGATGGGCGCAATTCCCGGACAACAAAAAAGGGATTATGCCGTCGATTTTGGAAGAATTGTTAAAAGCGCGAAAAGACACGCGTAAAATGATTAAAACCGAAAAAGACCCGTTTATGCAAAACATTTTGGACAAACGTCAATTAGGTTACAAAGTCACTGCGAATTCGCTGTATGGTCAATGTGGGTCACGAACTTCTACATTTTACGAAAAAGACGTTGCTGCATCTACAACAGCGACGGGACGTATGATGATTACATATGCAAAGCGAATTATCGAAGAAGTGTATGGAGACCGAATATACGATTCAAAAACAAATGGAAGAGTGCGTACGCGCGCCGAATATGTATATGGTGACACGGATTCCGTATTCTTCACTTTTAATTTGGAGCATCCCGAAACTGGTGAGAAAATTCGTGGTAAGCCGGCATTGGAAACCACGATTGAAATTGCTCAAGATGCGGCGCGATTATGTACGAGTTATTTGAAACCGCCCATGAGTTTAGAATATGAAAAAACATTGATGCCATTTATATTGTTATCAAAGAAACGATATGTTGGCATGTTGTATGAAGATAACCCGAACAAAGGGTATTTGAAATACATGGGACTGTCATTGAAGCGCCGAGATTCATGTGATTATTTAAAAGACGTATATGGAGGTATATTGAACATTTTGATGAAAGAAAATAATATTCAAAGTGCGATTACATTCCTCGAAAAGTCGCTGGCAGATTTGGTGGCGGGCAATGTCAGCATGGACAAATTGGCGATTACAAAGGCGTTGCGAAGTGGATACAAAAACCCGAATCAAATAGGCCATTTTGTATTAGCGGAACGCATTGGAAAGCGAGACCCCGGAAATAAACCGAAACCGGGAGACAGAATGAAGTTTGTATTTATAGTAAATGATATGCCGAAGGCATTGATGGGAGACAAAATAGAAACCCCCGAATTCATTGTTGAAAACCGTCTTAAAATCGATTACACACATTATATTACGAACCAAATCATGAAACCGTTACAACAGTTGTTTGGTTTGGCATTGGAACAAATTTGGGAGTTGCAAGGCAAGAAAGCCGCGATAAAAACACACCAAACGGAGTTGAAACGAATGGCAATCGAATTTCCAGACACGGAAATATTTATGAAAAAGAAGGAAAAATATTGTTCTGCAAAAGTAAAAATATTATTATTTGACGATGTTCTTAACAAAATATATAACCAGAAAAATAATATTCAAATGATTACATCGTTCTTTCGACGATAGCAAAGCTAAGCACTATACAAACATGGTCATCGTGTAAAATAGTTGGAAACATCCAAGTATTTTATTTTTTTACGCATACATTGCAAATAAAGCATCTTTCGCAGCATTATTTACGCGAAACGCAGATGCGAACCATGTCAGTATAACAAAAAACGCGCCGATTAAATATATACGAAGATATGAGTGTGTTGAAATATCAGCCCAATGCATAATACATGTTGATATATTTCTAAGGGGGCGAGCGGGCATGGCCGGCTTACTGCATGCCCAGAAATCCGCGTCCTAGCAAATTATTGGAAGAATCGTAATATTCTTCATATTCAATGGGAATTTCGAATGACAAAAACGGTGTATTGGATATATCAATCGATGTACGCAAATATTGTTGTAAGCCGGCTGCATTATTGTTACTGGGGTCAACCGCCAATGCGGCTCGCAGCAACATTTCGAGTGAATTGCCTAAACTATTGGGACTAGATCGATTATTTATATTGGGTATTGTGGTTGTGGGGCGTACATTAGGTGCCGATGTTGGCTCATGCACCGTATAGGACCCAGTTGTTTCATTATTAGTGTCCGCATCACGAACACTGTCTCCATCTTCATCGTCACTATCATTCACTTGATTTGTCGCATGGTTAGTTACATGATCCCGAATATCGTGTCTACAAATTGGGCAACGAACATGATTTTGAAACCAACTAAGAAAGGGTTCTTCATGAAATGCGTGCCGGCAATAATGTATTCTACGTATTCGATCCCCTATTTGAAATTCGCCCATTGTAATTGGACATTGCGTATTCAATAACTCGACTGTTCCATCATATTCAAACGACTCACTTGCATTTTCAAGTTGTTCACGTGTTGGACGAATAATTACATCTTGGAACAATGATGCATTCAGGGGACGTATGGTAGACGGATACAGCAAATATGAAAACAGATTATTCGTGTTTGGTTCACGAATATTGGGTGGTCGACGTTGTTCTTGTGGAAAATAATCATATGTGGTCTGTCCGGTTGGCCGGTTCACACTACGATAAATAGGCTGAGATGGTTGGCCGGCCAATATACGAATAATATCAATTAATTCCCGGGTATTTCGAACATGGTCTTGTATGACACTATTATATCGGTCAATTACAGTCGTATTTGATCGTATTAATTCACGAATCATCGATACAATTTGTGCGGTCGATACATTCATGTTACGTGATGTCCGCGCAGGTTGTGGATCGAGCGGCGTGGTAGAGTGTCCACTGCTCGTAAAATAGTTTCGTATGGCATCGGTAACCACATGTTGTATAGTTTCAGTAAAATGCGAATAACTACTTGTACGAGGTCGATTATTATCCATATTGTAATATAATATAAAGATATATGTTTATATTGTTATAACATACGTTTACCAATTAGAATGGATTTGACCAAATATAAAGATAAAGGCCGCATTGGATTGGAAAACCTAGGCAACACGTGTTTTTTAAATGCATGCATGCAAGTACTTAACAATACTTATGAATTAAATGACGTGTTGGACGCAAACATGAACGCGGATTTACCCAAAAAAGAAATACCAGATGAAACCATATTAAATGAATGGAATGATCTGCGGAAAATCATGTGGAGCGGCAACGGAATCATTGCCCCGCGAAAATTCGTGTATAAAGTGCAACAAATCGCAAAAGAAAAGGGGCGCGATTTATTCACCGGCCATGCACAAAATGATATGCCCGAATTTTTATTGTTTTTCATGGATTGCATACACACCAGCATTTCGAGACACGTAAAAATGAATATTAACGGAACTCCTAAAAATGATATAGACTACATTGCGATTCAGTGTTACGAAATGTTGAAAAAAACGTATTTGAATGAATATTCGGAAATTATGAATTTGTTTTATGGGATGTACATATCGGTCATTGAGTCAATTGAAACATGTGCGATGGAGTCAATAAAGCCGGAAAGTTTCTTCGTGTTGGATGTACCGGTTGCAGATAATACACGTGCATTCCAAACATTATACGACTGTATGGATCATTATACCAAACCCGAAATATTGGACGGCGATAATGCATGGTTTAATGAAAAAACGGGAAAGAAAGAGGGGGTTAAGAAACAAATCCGGTTTTGGAATTTCCCGCAAATCGTGGTAATTACATTAAACCGGTTTACGCCGGATGGTACGGGTAAGATGAACAATAATATAATGTTTCCATTGGACGATTTGGATTTGACGAAATATGCATGTGGATACAGGGCGTCTACATATAAATATGAATTATACGGAATATGTAATCATATTGGCGGTGTTACCGGAGGCCATTATACAGCCTTCGTGCGAAACGTAGACAACGCATGGTTACATTACAACGATCGTGATGTCGAAATCGTCGATAATCCGGAGGCGGTTATTTCCCCAGCGGCATACTGTTTGTTTTATCGTAAAAAAAATAACATTGTATAATATATTCGATTTATAAATAATATGAGCAATACTACAACGGCTACTTTACCTACTAATTCTAATACTTTACCTACAACGAATGCCAATACTTTACTTGGGCAGGCGACTATAGCGCCAGCACAGGCCCAAGTATTAGCGCCAGCACCGGCCCAAGTATCAGCGCCAGCACAGGCCCAGGTACCGGCCCCAGCAGTGAACGCATCGACCGATAATACGTCAACTTTTTCCAATTTAGCAACTACGGCAAATATGACTATGTTGCTTGGCTTTTTAGGCGTATATTTTATCATCTACTTTGTACTAGGCAAATTTTATAATAACGGCGAAAATCCGTCAGGCTTTAACATGAGTTTAAGTAAGACTTTAGACATCTTATTTTTGGTCATGTTGGCTATAATTACATATAGCGTGTATGAAACTTACCAAAAGAACCCGGAAGTTGGTTTATTTGAGGGTATCATTACGAGTTTCGCGGATTACATCAACAAACCATCATCTGCGTTTATCACAACGGCGATTATTATCATTTTTTACACGATTGCATATGTTTTCGGTATACCGATGGATTCAATGACAAAGCCGATGTTTATGTCTATTATCGAAGGCGTTATATGGTTAACACTCATTATTATTTTGTTTGTCGATTTTTTCAAATATGTGTTAAAGATTTCGTTTTACGATTTGTTCCCCTTTTTTGCTCCCGCCAAAAGTGATCCCGAAGAAGCCGTTGTGCCAAAAGACGATAAATGTAAAACGGAACCGACTGAAGATCCCAAAGCCGAAGTGTTTAACATCGCGAATAATCGATACACATATGAAGACGCACAAGCCATATGCAAAGCATACGATTCTACATTGGCCACTTATGACCAGATTGAAAATGCATACAATAATGGCGCGGAATGGTGCAATTATGGCTGGTCCGCTGGACAAATGATTTTATTTCCAACACAAAAGAAGACCTGGGAAAAATTACAAAAAGTAGATGAAAACCGGGGATGTGTTTCAAACCCGACTGGTCATCAAAATACGCAGACAGCCGGACAAAGAAACGCGAGTGTGACGAGTCATAAAAACGATTGCGGGCGACCCGGTATAAATGGAGGGTATATTGCCAACCCATATGCACGATTTGGTGTGAATTGTTTTGGGAAAAAACCGGCGGCAACGGATGCTGATAAAGTTCGCATGATTGCCAGACAAAATCAGGTCTATCCTAAAACCCCCGCCGAACAAGTTCTCGAAAATAAGGTGAACTACTGGAAACAAAATGCGGATAAATTCTTACAAATCAACTCTTATTCGACCACCGCGTGGAACAAAACAGAAAGTCCTGCCAAATAAGTACATGTAACAGGATAACCATATCTAAAAATAAAAAATCATTATTATTTGCATGATCATAATAATGATATTTGACGTGTTACCGTATTTTCTTTTCTAATTTATCAAACATTTCCTGATTATAAACTAGATTACCAGTCGGTTTGTATTGGTCGAGCGGTGTATATTCTTTTTTTCCTTTTTGTAAATGGTTATTTTTGTCGTTAAACAATTTGGAGTTCATGTCTTCGTTTTCTTCGGCTTCTTCTGCTTTTAAATCGCGAATAATGTTGCCTTTTTCGTCCAATATTTTTCCCGTTTTTTTCTTAATTTCGGTTCTCACATACGATGGAACCCAATTTGCCCATGATACAAATAGTGTGTTGGGATGTAAATATCGCACATGAAACCCGTTTTCTTCTAATTTTACAACTAAATACCCGATGCAATCTCCTTGATTGTAAAGCGGTTCTCCAAATATAAATTCGGGTACGGCAAACCACACGTGAGTATCTTTTTTATGTCCACGGGTCGTCATTTTAATCTTGTTATGTATACGATTCAGGATTTTGTTGAAAATAGACAGCTGTTTTAAATCGCGTTGGTGGGATTTATCATATAACTCATCAATGTTTACTTTTCCAGTACTTTCTTCGTCCGTGGAAAATAAAAAATTCGACATGGAGCAGTTATTTGTAATATGCTTATAGAAAAAACATAAATATATTACGTATTGTATAAGTAATATAACAACTATTATACCAACATGGATATATATACAGTAGATTCAAAATCTGTTGATCGCATTTGCGATGAATTTTTGCCGGAATATACAGACCCTGTGTCGATTACGACGGCCGAAGTTAACACAAATATACGGCATATTGTAATATCTGGTGGGGGTACAATGGGCCTCGCTTATTATGGTATTTTACAAGAATCGAATAAGCAACACTTGTGGAATATTGACCATATTCAAACCATTTATGGTACGTCGATTGGGTCAATCTTAGCCACCATTTTATGCCTGGACTACGACTGGAATACATTGGATGACTATTTTATACAACGGCCATGGGAAAAAGTATTTCACTATGATTTACATACGTTGTTCTCGTGTGTGCAGAATAACGGCATATTTAGCCGAACATCGACCGAACAAATATTGAAACCGCTGCTGTTGGGAAAAGATATATTACCCACCGTAACCATGGTAGAATTCTTTGAAAAAACGGGAATAGAACTACATGTAATGGTCACCAACGTAAATGTATTTGAACCGGTAGATGTTTCGTATAAGACCCACCCAGGCTGGTCTCTGGTCGACACGGTACATGCATCGTGTGCAATCCCGCTGTTATTTAAACCGATTTGTGTTGACGGGATCATGTACTGTGACGGCGGATTTTGTGTAAATTATCCCATCAAATACTGCATCGAGAACGGGGCAAACCCGGATGATGTTCTCGGCATTCAAAATACAGCAATAAATAATGAGGAAATAGACACAACTATGTTCTCATTATTCGATTATATCGTACATTTGCTAAATAAAATACTAAAAAAAATTGCGCCGAATACCGATTGTAAAATACGACATTTATTTTCGGTACCGTTTGATAACCGGTCATTGACCAACATTACGAATGTTGCAGGACAACGGACGGCGCGAGAAGAACTCATCAAATCAGGGGTTGAACTGTTTCGAGCACAATGTGAACCCACTAAGTAATTACACCTTTGCACATTTGAATTGTGCAATGGTGTAATATGGTTGAATCGATCGTCTAATCATTCAACATCATCGTCGCAAAACTACCCAATGATGTAGATGTTACTTTCGATTCAAAGTCGATAATCGTGCCGTCGCGGTCCATTTTCACTGTTGGATAAGAATCCACATGAAAACGGTTGATCAATGAGTTGCTTGTTGTATTACTTTCGTCCGTACAATCCACGTCGTGGCACTTTATTACATATCCATTTATCACCTTGTCGTGATGTGTCTGCCGGAATGAATTCCATTCGGGAGACGCTTTCTTGCAATGCGGGCACCAATTTGCGTGGAAAAAATAAATGATTGCTTCTTTTTCTCTGTCGGATGAATTGGCAACATCGTCGAACTTGGCAGGTTCGATTTTGTTTCGTGTCGACCAGTAATATATGGCATAAATAAATACCGCGAATATAAATATACCGAGGAAGGTACGTTTGTATGGGCGGACGTATTTGTTCAAGACGTCTACAATCTGGACCATCGTATAAGTGTATATAATAGGCAGATAAAATAATGCGTTTATGCCAACGAACCGACTAAATACTTTACAAACATTTAGTATATTTTTTTTTGTTTCGATTATATAAACGAACCGAATATAGTCATGAAACCCAATACTAAGAATACAAATACACAAACCAGGAAAAATTCCACTGTACATAGCGGTCCAAGTGTGGCCGAATTAACACGGGTATACAGCGATGATGATTATAATAGCAATGACGGCATGTTAACCAGTGTATGGGGGCCGGGTATGTGGCATTATTTACATACGATGAGTTTTAATTATCCGGTTAACCCAACCAAGCAAGACAAAATGCATTATTTTTCGTTTATGTGGAGTTTACGCTATGTATTGCCATGTGGTAAATGTCGCGCGAATCTACGCGAAAACTACAAAAAGTTGCCACTGACTATGAAACATATGAAAAATAGAGAATCGTTCTCGAGATATGTGTTTGATTTGCATGAATTAATTAACACCATGTTGCATAAAACATCTGGACTTACTTATGAAATTGTGCGAGAACGGTATGAACATTTTCGATCACGATGTACGATTAGCACAAAAAAGAAGAATGGAAATAAAAAAACACAAAAACGCGTCCACTTCGCAAAGAAGGCAACTGTAGTCAAAGAAGCGGGGTGCACTGATCCATTATATGGCGAAAAGTCGAAATGCATACTACAAATTGTTCCGCAAACGACTAAGTGTGAGACGCTCAGCATTGATAAAGAATGTGTGAAACAAAAGGGAAGCGTTGTGGCGGCACTTAAGACGAATGAGCAAAACAAATAATGAGCGAGTTATAGGATCATTTTTGTTGGTAATGGAGAACATAGGTTTTGGGTAGGAACGGAGGACGGAAGGAATTTGGGTAGGAATGGGGGGTGGACGATGGATTATGTATTTAGCACTTTCTTTGTTATATATTATCAAACAATATAATATATACAGCCATATTATTACATTATGTCACAGCCAGTTCATGCTTCCAATATAACAAATGGATTATACCAACCAAATGTAGAACACAAACCCGAGAACAAACCTCGCAACGATAAGACAAACGACGATTCGAGTGACCCGGTAGATAATATGAATCGCAAAATAAAGCGGGTTCGTCGACAAATTCCGTTTTGGGGAGAAAACCCGAATGTTCTCCTCCAACAACCTTATATGTTTGAGTTTTTCCCCGCTCACGGCATGACATACGAACAGAAGTTGAATGCGATTACACGCGCGGTAATTGCAATTGCAATGTTGAGTTTCATTGTTACACAGAGTGTTCGCACACTATTATTTACGATTGTTACATTAGGCGCAATTTACATGTTATATCATTATCATAATCAAGAAATGGAGAACCGGGAAAAGAAACGCGCAAGTGAAGGGTTTACTGCCTCCCCCATCGCGGAAGAACTATTTAAGAAAAATAATATGCCTGTCCCGGAAGGTATTTTTACGCAACCAGATTCCAGCAATCCGTTCGGGAATGTGTTGGTAACTGACTATGATTACAACCCTAATAAAAAACCCGCCCCACCTTCATTCAATAAAAACGTGGAAAAAGACATTTTGGCGCAGGCAAAGCGATTTGTAGCGGATGCCAACCCGGATCACCCAGATATTGCCGAGAAATTGTTTAAGGATGCGGGAAGTGAACTCATGTTTGAACAATCGCTTCGCCCGTTTAATTCCAACCCGTCCACTACCATTCCCAATGATCAGGCGGGGTTTGCCGAATTTTGTTACGGTAGTATGATTTCATGTAAAGAGGGCAATCAATTCGCGTGTGCCCGTAATTTGTCGAGACACACAAATTAGAGAACATACACAATCGATTTTTTGGAACGGCCTATTTAGGTCGTTTTGATGGGTTTTGCAATGTGATGTTTAGTTGATAATATTTTTACATCGAAAATACTATCTCTTTGTATACTATAATAAATCGCAGATACCATGGCTTCTCTTAGTCCTTACACATTTAATAATACTGCCAGAATCGGTGCAGATTCCACCGACCAATCCCAGCGTAATGGAGCAAACACTCATTATGCGAATTATATGTTGACCGATCATTTTAGTAGTACTTTAAGCGATCATCATGTGCATTTTGCCATGCAGCAACCCACCATGAATTTCAATGGGTTGGCCAATGGTAATGGCATTCACAATGCAGCGGTTGACAAGGAGTCCATTTTGAAGTTAAAACCCACAGAAGATCGCCCATTGGAGAAATTGCAGTTGTTTTCTCGCCCATTTGTTACCGTTCCCTATTTAGGTAGAGGTAGCTGCGACCCCGCATTGGAATCTCAATTGCAGCAAGGTGAGCCCGTTACGGAGAAGAAGAGCGTATCAACAATCATGGAGAAATCATTCGCGGCGTATTCTTTGTACCCTACAGATAGCAAAATGGAGAACCAGGTGAAAGACGCATCTCATACAGTGGAAGAGGCGGCAATGGAGGGCTGGGTGCGAGGTGGCATGTCTACACGCGAGATGCCGAATAGTGACAAGGCTCGCAAAACACGTTAGATACATACAATTTAGATACATACAATTTAGAT
>JACCDO010263555.1_pt1 | contig 15856 bp, 16 predicted proteins | sample 7446101 | NCBI WGS metagenome assembly JACCDO01 (sample SAMN15323440, study PRJNA562643) | freshwater metagenome | isolation source: river surface water | place: USA:Blue River Watershed | collected 2017-08-16
ATGAAGAAATTATTAATGAAGAATATATTAATGAAGAAGTTTATGAAATATATGAACCTTCGGAATACGACCCTGAAGATTTTATAGTACCTTATGAATTTGATTCAGATTATGAAGACAATAGAGAAAACATAGATGAATTTTATTCTGAGGATTATTATACTTCAGAATGCTATTTTAGAAAAATGGAAAAATTAGCAAAATTAAATCTTAATAAATAAATTTTTTAGATATTGAATTTTTAAATAAAATATTTTTTAAACAATAAAATCATTTTCAATATTTTTGAAAATGGTTATACCAAAAAACCTTGTTGGGCACGGTGAGACTCGAACTCACTTTTGGGATTTATAAGAACCCTGTACTAAACCGCATATACTACGCGCCCACTATAAAAACACAAGCTCTCACTTGCGGAATAACTCTTTCGAATTATTCTAGAATATGCTTTCACACACTCTTAATATATACTAAAGAACTTTTTTTAAGTCTCTTTAACGCACTAAAAATTCTACACTAAATTAATATTTTCTTTAAATCAAAAGATTTTTATTTTTTAAAAATAAATAAAATAAATAAATAAATTAATTTTTTCTTTAAAGAATTAAATTGTTAAAAAGCGAGTACTTAAAGAAAATAAAAAATAAAAAATAGAAAATAGAAAAATAAGATTGAATGATATTAACATTAAAACCAATTTCAAAAAAAACAAAATTAAAATATGCTATATGTTTAACATGTGTTAATAGGGAGGAGAAAGGTCACAAGAATATAATAGAGGAGACATTTAAAAGTTTTGAAAATGGTGGTATGTTCAGTAGTAGGATAGATGTAGAATATTATTTATTTGAGTCTGGTTCGAAGAGTCTTGAATATTTAAATTTTATAGAAAATTATAAAATAAAATATCCTGAATTAAAAATTAATATTATTGAAAGTTCTTTCCCTTTGAATGGATTCACTAACACTCACAGAATGTTTATTTATTTAAATAATTTAAATAACACAGAAATTAAAGCATGTTCGCAAAGCGACAGCCAATGCAACTTTGTTGCGGAAAATGATAAAAAATATGATTTTGTATTATGGATGGATGATGATATATGGGTATGTAAGAAGTTTTTAGAGAATATGGACGCATGGGTTAAACGGTTTGGGAATTTTTCAGTATTTAGTAGTTTGTATGTACCATTTATAACTTTTCCTATGAAAAATAATAATTTGGCACATACAGCATATATATACAATTATTTTGGTTCATGTTGTACAATATTTAAGCCAGAATTAGCTAAATATATACCAGTACATTTTTTTAATAAAGTGGGTAAACCAGACTCTAAATTCAGAAGATGTGTTGAATATTATTTTCCGAATAATAATAAAATATTAGTATCATCAGTATCTTTAGTTCAACATATGAATGCTGGTTCAGTTAATCATGCTAATACTAAAGGTTATGGTGGACATAGAGCGAAAAATTATGTAGGAAATACAGACCCAAAAATATATAAATATATATAAAATAAAAAATAAGTAAAAAGGAAGATAATAAAATATATTCTTTAAATAAGATTTTTATTAAATTAAAATAAAAATGAAAAATTTAATGATAGTAGCGGCGGGTTTAGGGACGAGGGTTTCTAATGTGACTTATAATATAATCCCTAAATATTTAATAAATATAGATACATTTAATGGATTATATCATATAATTAATTATTGGTCAAAATATGTTGATAATATAAGTTTGGTTATACATCCATTCTTTAAAGATATAACAGAATATTATATAGATAATTTTCATAAAGATAAAAATATAAAAATAATATTTTATGAAGAGAGTGACGGAACAGCATATACAATACATAAAGTATTAAAGGATAATAAAGAATTATTCAAAGAAGATGATGAATTAATAATAACATGGTGTGATATTTTTCCAGATAAAAAGATAGATATAATTTTTGGAAAAATTGAATCGGATATATGTATATTCGTGAATGGGGAGGAGTGTAGATATAAATATAATAAAGAATTAAAAAAAATAGAAAATGTTGGAAAAACGGGAGGGGATATAATAGGTATATATTATATTAGAAGAATATCTCAAATATTAAAAGTAAATATAGAGAAGAATAAAGATATAGTAGATTATTTGGAAGAGATTGGAAGTATAGAGACATATGAATTAGAAAAGATATGTGATTATGGAGATGAATTAAAATTATATAAATTAAGAGAAGAATTTAAAAAGACATCAATTAATCATAGACATTTTAATGAATTAATAATTAAAAATGGAAATGTATTTAAAAGAGGAGTAAATGAACAAGGAAAACAGATAATAGAGAATGAGATTAATTGGTTTAAATATATTAAAAATTTAAAAGTGAATAATGATTTTGATTTACCGATACCAGAAGTTAGAAGTTTACAGAAAGAATATTATATAATGGAGTATTTAGAAAATTATACAACAGTAGCAGAATATTTGAATAGTATAGAGGATGGAAAGGAAAAAATAATAGAAAATATAATAAATAATGTAAATTTTATACATTCAATAAAAGAGAAGAAAGTAGATAAAATAGAATTTAAATGGAATTTGATGTATGAATCGATAGGGAAGATTAAGGAAAGATTAAAAGATGTAGAAAAAATAATAGAATCAGTCGGAGAGATAGAATATGTGAATGGAAGAAGAATAGGGAGTATAGATAATTTATTTGAAAAAATAAAAAAAATAATAGAAGAATATTATGAATTTAATAATGAAAATAAAGAGTATAAATATAATATAATACACGGTGATTTGAATTTTTCAAATATAATGATAGAAAATAATAATAAAAAAATAAAATTTATAGATCCAAGAGGATATTTTGGAAAATCAAAAGTTTATGGTTGTAAAGAATATGATTATGCAAAAATATTATATGGTATTTATGGGTATGATTATTTTCAATCAACTTTTAATTTTCAACCTATTGGATATAATAAAGTTGATAAAACATTAAATTTTATTATACCAAAAATAAATATAAATAAAGAATTTATAAATAAACATTTTCAAAAAATACATTATGCTTTTTTAATTGTTATTTGGTTAGGTTTAGCTCAATATACAAAAAATAATTATTGGAAATGCATTTGTTCTTATTATTATGCTTTATATTTAGAAGAATTATTAGATTAATATTAAAAGTATTTTTGTTTAAACTCCATCATATTTTGTGTTCCCATAGATAGATTGCAAAGTGCACATACACACTCTAAATTTTTAATATTATCAGAACCACCATTTTTTACAGATAAAACATGACCACAATGAAAACCATGCATATCAATTTTATAATTGCAAACAAAACAATTCCCTTTAAGATTATCTTCACCAAATTTAGATATCCAGAGAGCACGACGAAGAGCAGTTGGAAGTTTTCGACGACCATCTTTATTTTCGGGTTCATCTTTTTTATGAATTAAATAAACCATAAAAAGACCACCTTTATTTTTAATATTTTGATAATTGCCAATATCATTGTCGAAAAGATATTTAGCGATATCTTTATTAGTTAATTCTAATTTATTAATAATATTTTCGGCGGATTGATTAGAGAATCTTTTAATTAATAAATCAACGAATTGGTCTAAATTAATATGAGGAAATTTAGGTTTTTGAGTATTAGATAAATGATGCTTATAATTTTCAATAATATAATTTTTAAGAGTAGTAGCTACATCCATAACATCTTCATCAAGAATTAATCCTTTAGTGATAAATTGATTATTTAAATTTATGAAAGATTTTTTTAAATCATTTGAATTATTAAAAAATTGATAGATGAGAGGAATATTAAAGTCCATATTGTTATTAGTAAAATATTCAAAATATAATTTTTTATAAGCTAGAAAACGATGTTGACCATCTAAAATAAAAAATTGATTATTAAGTTCACTTAATTGAATCGGATTCAAGTTGTATAACTCATTTTTTTCCTGATAATATTTTTTTAATTCTTGAAAAAAATATTCTACTCTTTCTTCATCATAACAACGTTGAATTATTGGTACTTTAGGGTCATATGATAAAAGATAATTAAATGATACTAAATAAAATGAAGTTGAAGAATTAATATCAATTTTTTGAAAATTTTGATTTATTAGATTTGAGTTCATTTTTAATTTTTATTTATTAATTTTTATATTTAAAATTTATTTTAAATTGATATTAAAATTGATATTATTTTAATTAAATTATATTTTATATTTTTTTTGTTAATCTTAATAATGCGTTCAAAATAATTGATTTAAAAAAAAAAATATAAATAATATAGTGTTTATATTTTTTAATTTAATAAAATGTTTGATGATTATAATGATATACAAGATATGGATGATATTAATGATGGTATAGATAATAAAAATAATATTAATTTTTATAATAATGGTTTAAAAGATATGAACTTTAATAAAAATAAAAAACCATGGGTAGAAAAATACAGACCAAATAATATAAATGATATTGTACATCATGAATTTATAATACAAAATTTAAAAAATTCAATAAAATCAAATAATCTTCCACATATGTTATTTTATGGTCCATCTGGAATAGGTAAAACTAGTACAATAGTATCATTGGCAAAAACATTATATGGGGAAGAAAATTATAAAAAAAAAATATTAGAATTGAATGCTTCTGATGAAAGAGGTATAAAAGTTATTAGAGAAAAAGTTAAAATGTTTGCACAACAATCGATTAAAACTTCAACAAGTTCATCAAATATACAGGAAAATCAAAATTTACAATATAAAATTATAATTTTAGATGAAGCTGATACAATGACATCAGATGCACAAGCAGCTTTAAGATGTATAATAGAAAAATATAGTAATATGACACGTTTTTGTTTAATATGTAACCATGTATCAAAAATAATAGAACCAATAGCATCGAGATGTGCAAAATTTAGATTTTCTAATATATCAGAAGAATCGATAAAAGATAAATTAAAAGTTATAATAGAAAAAGAAAAAGTGAATATTGATGAAGATGAATTAGATTTATTAATTAATTTAAGTGATGGTGATTTGAGAAAAAGTATTAATTATTTACAATATTATAATATAATTAATGATAATAATAAAGTATTAACGAAAGAAGAAAAAAAAAATAAAATAAATAATATATGTGGTATACCTGAACAAATAATAATTGATAATTTATGGTATTATTTATTAAAAAATAATTTTTCTGAATTAAAAAAATATATTGAATATATATTCATGGAAGGATATTCTGGTTCAACTATAATAGAGTTATTATTTAATACAATTATTTTAGAAAATAAAATTTTAATTAATAATAATTATTTATTTATTAATGATTATAAAAAGTCTAAAATAATTGATGAGATATCAAATTCACAAAGTATATTCGAAGGTACATGTGAAAATACTTTATTATTAAAAATTTGTACTTATATTATGTTTATTTTACATAATAATTAATTTAATATTTTTTTTATTTATATATTTTTAAGAGTACTTAAAGAAAAAATATATAAAAATATATAAAAATTTAAAAGTAAAAAAATGATAATGATAAATAAAAGGATATTATTAATTGGAAAAAATTTAAAAACTTTAAATAAAAATAAAATTTTTATAAATAATAATAATAAAATAAAAAGAGAATTATCAACATTTAATCCTAGACAACCAGACAATGAGGATGGACTTAATTTAGCACTTGGTTTTCTCTTAGGATATTTTACAGGTATAATGATGTATGGAAAAAAATAATTTATTTTTTACCAAGTGAACCAGCAGGATGATTTAATTTAAATTCATCTTTAGTTATATTTTTTTTAAGGAATATAGCTATATTATCCAATAACATCATAAAAAGAGAACTAGAAGTAGATGGTGTCATATTAATATTATCGGATTCAACAATAGGATTAAGAATATAGGTAAAATCAGAATATTTTTCCATAAGAGAGTTAGTATTAGCAACAATACTAATAGTAAGTACTTTTTTATGATATTTTTCGCGAAGATATTTTAATATATAAACTATCTCATCTGTATTTCCTGAATTAGATATAAAAATAATAATATCATTATCTTTTAATAAACCAAAATCACCATGAGGAAGATTTGGAAGGTCTAAATAAATACAAGGTAAAGAAAGAGATTGCCATGTAGAAGCTGATTTTTTACAAACATAACCAGATTTACCCATACCAGTAAGATAAACATTATTGCAGGGATTTTTATTTTTAATAAGTGTAGATATCTCGCGGATGGCTCTTTCCATAATAGATTGATTAATTTGAATTTGATGAATATAAGTATTAAAGATATTATTAATAAAGAGTGAATCAGAAGAATCTAAGTTTTTGGTAAATTGATTATAATTATAATTATTATTTTCTAAATCAGATATAAATAAAGATTGATTATAATGTTCTTTAATAAAATAATAATAATAATAAGAATTATTATTTAAAAATACGGGTGTTATAAGATGATTTAATTGATAAAGAGAATGAAGACCTCTTAAACTATCTTCAAAACCAATTTTAGAAAGATGAATTGGAAAATCATGAATAACTTTAAGATAACATTCTGGATGTGGTTTTTTTTGTAAAAAATCTTCTTTAGTATAAATTTTTTTTACATGATTAAGAAGATTAAATTTGGGTAAATCAATGAAGAATTTTATACTTTTGATAGAAGAATTTGTGACAATAACAAAATCTTTATTTAATTGAATAATATTAGTTAAAAGTTCTTCAATACCATTAATATAATTAAGTTTATCAATATTATTAAAAACAAGTTCACTAAATTTTTTTTGTTTTAAATTATAAAGTTTATTAAATTCATCATTTGGGAAATCAAAATGATAGAAAAGATAATTCTGCATATCTTTGATATTTAAAGAATGAGCAAATTTTTCATAAATTGGATAAGTTAAATTATTTTTTAATTTATTAACTTCTATATTTAATAATTCACTAATAGCTAAAATATAAGCTTCATAATGAAATTCTTCGGTATTTATTAAAGTACCATCAAAATCAAATATAAATAAATCATAATTTTCAACTTTAATTTTATTCATTTTATTTTTATCTTTTTTATAAATTATTTATTTATTTGTTTAATTAATTGAACTTAAAGAAAAAAATAATGTAAAATTCGATTAAATTTATATAAAAAAATGGTTTTTAAAATTAAATAAAAAAATAATGTGTAGTATTAATCATGATTTAAAAGCTATATTTATTCATATACCTAAAACAGCTGGTACTTATTTAGCAGATGTTCTTCATAAACATTATGGTTTTAAAAATTATTATATAACACGTCATGACCATCTACAATTTTGCAGAGGTTATGATAATTCTATTAAATCACATGAAAATAAAATTCATGGCACTTTAATCTATTATAAAACTTCTCCTCATTGTAATCGTATTATGGGTATGACTCCAGAAAAATGGGATACTTATTATAAATTCTGTTTTGTAAGAAATCCTTATGATAAAATAGTATCAGGATGGAATTATGTTAATCAAGGTAAATATCCATTTATGTTTTATTTAAATAAACCATTTAAGAAAAATGCATGGGATTATTGGCATGTTTTAATGCCACAAATGAGACATATTATAAATGAAAAAGGAAAAGTGGGAGTAGATTTTATAGGAAAAAATGAGAATTTGGAGGAAGATTTTGAGAAAGTGTTAAATAAATTAGGTTTAACACCAAAACATAGACAAGGTAAAAAAAATGTTAAAAAACATGATAAATTTTATAAATATTATAATCAACAAATTCTAAATAAAGTTAATTTATTATTAAAAGAAGATTTTGACCAATTATCTGATTATTATTCTAAATTTGATGATTTTAGTCAATTCTTTATACATTTTTCTAATCCTAATTCATTAAATTTATCAAATTTATCTAATTCATCTAATATTGAAATTAAAGAAAATAATAATTTAAAAATTGAACTTAAAGAAAATATTAATTTTAAAAATGATAATTCAATAGATGAATTAATAAAAGAGATAAAAATAAAAGAAAATATAATTCAATTATAATTATTGGTCATACATATCATAAGATTCATCATCATTATAATTATTATCACTTTCATAATTATCAGAATCATCATGAATTGAAGTTATAATATCTATATGAGAAGTAGGTGAAGAAGTGTTATCATAATCTTCATCATAAGTATTTAAATATTTATAAAAGATAAAATCATTTTTATTTTTATTAATATTTTTATTTTTATTATAAATATAATTAATAAATAATTTGTAGGAAGATAATAAAGGGTTTACTACAAAATAATTAATTTTTTCTTTTATAATAATTTTAGCATTATTAATTTGATTAAAATAAATAGACATCATTTTTGTTTATTCTAAAAAGTAAAAATATATTATTTTTTTTATTTAATTTTCATAATTTTGATTTGGATTATTAAAATTATTTGTATTATTTAATTGATTAAATCTTTCAAATATTTTTTTATTATTTTCATTTTCTTCCATTAATTTATCTAAATTATCAATATTATAATAACTTCTTAATTCTTCTAAACTATTAGTTGATGTTGTGAAAGTATTTTCATCATCATCTTCATTATCACTTTCTTGAGATTCATCATCTTCATACCTATTCTTTGGTTTAAATTTTACCTTAAATTCAATATCATAATCATTAAATTTTTTCATTTTTTGACTAATATCCATATATTTAGCGATATTATCAGCATTATCTTCAACATAATTAAAATATTTATTAAATTTTTTATAAATTTTTTCAGCTACTAAAGGACTAATTTGATATGTTTTTAATAAAAAATATCTATAACATTGATTAATATTTATCATACCATACATTAGTAAAAAACAATGATAAAATTGTTGTGCTAATGTTAATTCATCATGTTTAATAATTGATTTATATGAACAAAAAGTTATTTGTCCATTGATGTATCCTAGATAAGCTAAATAAACTAAAATAATTTTATCCCATGGATCAATATCTTTCATTAAAAGTTCATCTTTTAATAATTTTAAATCTTCGATGTCTTCATAAAACATTTTTTAATTTATTTATTTTTATTTGTATTAATATAATTTTCTTTAAGTTCATTATTTTTAATAAATAATTAATTAATTTATAAAATATTTTATTAAAGTACTTAAAGAAAACGGATTAATCATTAATTTCGATAGAGGAAGCCATTTTTATATATTTATCTTCATATTTTTTATTTATTCTGACAGATTCTTGTTCAAAATCATGTAAAACAATTGGAGGATTACAGGTATAAACATTCATATCAGAAAAATAATCGCGTATTTGGTGGTCAAACATTTTATAAATACCATCTTTTTTAAATTTATCTAAAATAATCTTAGCTCCTCTTTTGGATACTAGATAAGCAAATGTACCAGCATTACAATTAGGATTAGTTTGAATAGGTTTCATTAAAGATTCCGAGAATTTTTTACCACAGACACGAGTTCCACCGAGGAAGAGTAAATCAACACCATTATTAGAATATTCAATTTCTTTTTTTATTTTTTGAAGTTTTTTAATGATATGTTCATCTAATTTAACATCATCTTCAAGAATGATAACATAATCTTGATAAGTTTTCATAAATTCTTCTAAAGATTTGATATGAGAAAGAAAACATGCAAGAGTATTATTAGACATATTTTTTTTCTTTAAAATATTATAATATTTTCTTCTATTTAATTTTGAACCATCAATAGCACTTATACGATTACAATTTAAATTATTGCATTGAGAAGACATTTTAGTCAATCTATCTTGACTTCTATCTAAATTGATAATATAAATAGGTATATTTTGAGTGAAGTGTTCAGAATTGATAGAGTTTTTATAATAAAAAAATAATAAACAAAGAATAATTAATAAAAATAAAGGTAAATATATTTGCTTCATTTAATTCATATATTTCTCTAAAATAAATAAATAAAATATTATTTATAGAAAATAAAAATAGAAAAAAAGAATTAGAAGTAAATAGCCATTTGAAGACCTTTCTGTTGAAAACCACATTTTTGATAGAATGGTATATTTTTATCTTGACAATCTAAAATAATTTTATAACAATTCTGATTTTTGGCATAATGAATAAGATTATCAATTAAGAATTTTCCAATACCATTCTTTCTATAATTAGAATCAACTACAACATCTTCAATATGAGCTACTTTACCTAAATTATGAATTAATTTTTCTTCAATTAAAATGGTACCAGTACCAATAATTTTATTATTTTCAGAATCTAATATTATAAAAATTTGATGATTAGAATTTAATTTTTTGATAAAATTATTAAAATCATTAAAAGATATTGAATCTTTTTTGCATTCAGATAATTGATTCAAAAGTTCGAAAAAATTAGAATTATAATCTTGAAGAGATAATTTTCTGAATTCAATATTTAGCATATTTTTAAATGATTAAAATAAAAAAAATAAAATAATAAATCGTATAATAAAAATAAATAATTTATAATTAATTAAATAGAATTTTTAGATGTTTAAAATATTAATTAATAGTTGTGAAAAAAATTTAGATAATGGTATAATTGATAAATGTTTACATAATTTATATGATAAAATTAAATCAGATAATATTTTAGTGGTGGTTGGAGATGCTAAAGAATTAAAATTTGAAAGAAGAGAATATTATAATATATTATATGTTAAACATAATAGTATCGATTTTACAGCTTTAATATCAGTTGTTGAAAATTATCAATTTTTAAGATTCAAAATTATTTTACCTAAATTTTGGTTTTATATTCACGACACTTCTGAATTTGGAGAATTATTTTTAGATAAAATTAATAATTTTTTTATTAATAATAAAGTCACTTCTAATATAGCTATAAGAAATCCTCCTTCTTTTTCTATGAATATTGGTTTATATAATTATGAATTTTTACTTAAAAATGAAAATTTACTTCTTGAAAAACGTTCTTCAGATAACCCTTCTTTTGAAGAAATTCATAAATTAAAAAAAGATGGTATTTATTGGGAAGGATTCTTTTTCAATAAAGAAATGCAAACAGCTTTTAGTGATTCTGCTCCTAAAGTTGAAGGTCCAATGATTATTTATAATAATTCAAATGTTATGAGAATTATTGAATATTTTGAATCATTAGATATAAAAAAATATAAAGCTAATTGGTATATTCGTGACCCCAAATTAAATTATGAATTAAATGCATAATTATTTTTTTTATAAAAAAATAATGGGTTTTTTTAAGTACTAATTTAATTATTATTTTTCTTTTTATAAAAATAAAATGTGTTTTTTTTAAATAATCATTTAATTATTATTTTTCTTTTTGCCGTAAACCCATTTTTCTTTTTTATAAAAAAGAAAAATGGGTTTAATGAGTACTTAAAAAAAGTAAGTTAAAATTATTATATAAAAATAAGATGAGTTTAACACCTAATCTACAATGGTATCAAAATACCACACATATTTTCATTGAAGTATTAATTAGTGATGCAAAAGATGTTAATATAATTTTTCAAAAAGATGAAAAAGAGAGTGATAATGGTATAATTAGTATGAATATGAAGAAAGGAAAACAAGAATATATTATGGAATTTGAATGGTTTGGAAAAATAGTCAGTGCGTTTAGTTCTTTTGAGGTAAAAGATAATAAAATCATTTGTTTAGTTAAAAAAGAAGAAGATATAAGCGAAGCGCAATGGATTAGATTAACAAAAATTAAAAATTTATATAAGAATAGTATTAAGGTTAATTGGGATAAATTTGATGATGGTGAAGAAGATACTGTACCAGAAGAATATGGTGATATGATGCAAAGAATGCAACAAATGCAAATGATGGGTGGAGGTATGGGTGAAGGAATGGGAGAAGAAAGTGGTGGTATGGATATACAGAAGATGATGCAAGAAATGCAGATGATGCATAAGCGCAGCGCTTCGGAGCAAATGAAAGGTATGGGAGGTGAAAATGGCGAAGAAGGTATGGATATGCAAAAGATGATGGAAATGATGGGAGGAGGTATGGATATGCAAAAGATGATGGAAATGATGGGAAGTATGGGTGGAGAAGATGAAGAAGAAGATGAAGAAGGAGAAGAAGATGAAGAAGGAGAAGATGAAGAAGAAGATGAAGAAGGAGAATATGAAGAAGGAGATGAAGAAGAATATGATGAAGAAGTAGAAAGTGCTTAAAATTTAAATAATTATAAAAAATAAAAAATATATAATAAATATAGAGAAAAAATATGAAGTTAATATTTACTGAAAAAAATATAAATAATAGTAAAAATGCGGTAAAAGGAGGTGTTAATATATTTAATAATTTATTTAAATTAGTAAGTAAGAATAATAGTCAGGCGCAAAAGCTTTTTAATAATAGAAAAAATAATAAGAATAGATATCCAGTTATAAAAGGAAGTGAAAGTAAAGAATACATAAAGAAAATGATTAAATCTCATTAAAATCATTATTTTTTTGATTATTTTTATTTTATATTAAACGTAAAATAAAAAAAAACTGACAATAAACTCTTTTAGATAGAAAAAAACAAGATAAAATAAACAAGATAACAATCACTGATTGCTACGTTTAAACAAACAAATCAATTAAGATGTCAACTGAGATTCTTTCAACTGCTGCTGCTAACATGGCTCAGCTTTTCGGCGACTATTCGGCCCTTTTGGCCGAGGTTCAGCGTCTCCGCAAAGAGAATGCTGACAAGGACGCTAGAATTGCTGAGCTCGAGGCTGCTGCCAAGAAGGAGGAGGTGTCTGTTGAGAAGATTGAGATGAACATTCCGGCTGTTGCTGTCACCCAGGAGACTGTGGTGTCAGCACCTGTGCCTGGAGCCAAGAAGCTCGACCTAACCCAGTTTTTGAAGAAGAAGAACGAGGCTCCGGTGGCAAACACCACCGCGGGTCCGGTTATTGAGAATAAGACGGTCGAGGCTCCGGTGGCTAACACTACCGCAGCTCCGGTTATTGAGAATAATAAGACGAGTTTTGCTAAGGCAGCTACCAAGCGCATTGCTGAAAAGGCACAGCGTGAGGAGGAGAATAAGCGCAGGGAACAGGAAGAGGCAGATGCAGCTATGGCTCGCACTCTTCAAGAGAGTGAGACAGGTGTGAAGATTCGAGAGTCTAACGACGATGGCTTCAAGCCTGTCACCAAGACCAAGTTTCCCAAGTTTATTGAGAACGGAGACCATGTTATTTTGGGTATTTACAATTTACTCAAGACTCTTAAGGAGTCTGAACACGAGTACCCACAGAACCTTTATTCAAAGACACCAGAGGAGAAAGATGCTTTGTTCAAGCTTGCTTTTAAGCTTAAGAACCTGATGGAAGCATTTAAGCTTTCAGATGAGACGATTGCCAATGGAGGCGAGAAGACACTTGGAGAGCTGAAGAGTTATTTCCTTGGAGAGTACACGGTTGATGATGTTTTCGAGACTTGTACACTTACAATTCATTCGAAGCACAATGGCACGACTGAAAAGGAGATTGTTGTGCTTACAGAGGATGGATATGATCTATTCATGGAGATTGGTGAGGTTCTTGATAATAAAGAGCATGATATGCACAAGGACACTTTCCGCAACGGGCTTCTTTTGGGGTCAATTGTGAATATTCACATCAATGGTTTTGATTAAATTCGAGCCTTTTATAAATAATCAATTTAATAAAATACCAAAGAATCAATGTTATTTTTATTATAAAAATATTTTAAATTACAAACTAATTTTTAAATAAAATCTTCAAATAATGCTATACGTAAATATTTTTTTGAAAATGGAAAAAATTTAAAAAAAACGGATCAAAATTTTCAAAAACCTCAACCGGTTGAAAAATATCCGCACTTGGACCAGTTTTTAATTTTTTAAAAAAATCTCGTTCCGTATCGGACTTTAGTAAAATCTCGTTCCGTATCGGACAGTTTTAGACTACCCATTGGCAAGTTTTGGAGAAAAAATTGCTCTAACACGACTTATTAGCCTTGCCACCGACGAGCCTTTTTGGGAGATAAAAACACGGTTTATTAGAAAAAATCCCGTTCCGTATCGGACTTTTTTTAATTTGGTTGAAAGTCCGATACGGATGGACCTTTTTAGACAAACTCATTTTTTTTTAAAAAGTTGATTTTAATTTTTTTCGTCTAAAAAAGTCCATCCGTATCGGACTTTTAACAAAAATTATTTTTATAAAATAAAAGTCCGACACGGATCGACTTTTTAGTGCGTTTAAAAAAATGATGACCGGTTGAGGTCAAATTTAATAAACCGTGTTATTTTGCGGAGATAAAAACACGATTTATTAGAAAAAATCCCGTTCCGTATCGGACTTTTTTTATTTTGGTTGAAAGTCCGACACGGATGGACCTTTTTAGACGATTTTTTTTGCCAATTGCTCATTTCATTGGCAAATCAAAAAATAAAAATCTCGTTCCGTATCGGACTAAAATGAAAATCTCGTTCCGTATCAATATCACAAAAAAATCACCAAAAGTTGCCAATTAGTGGCAAAAAATTAATATTTTTAAAAATAAAAAATTTGAACGTAAATCAAAAAATGATGTTTTTAATAAAAGGATTGACTCTATTTTTCTCTATTTTTTTTTATACTTTTATTTTAATGGTTATTGTATATATTTTTTATATAATTAATATTAAATACAATAATTTATTGTATAAAATTTATATAAAATTTATAAATTTTAAGATTTCTTTAAAAAGTAAAAAAAGTTCAAAAACATTAGTTTTCAAGTTTAAATTTAAGCTTAAAAAAAAAAAAAAATAGTTACATACGTTTTTTTTTTATATATGAAAAATTTTGTTTTTTTTTTTTAAGAATGCCTAAAATGGATTTTTGCCTAAAATGGAATCAAAAAACGCAATAAAATATTTCCTTGCTATAGTTTTTTTAAAATTTTATTGTTAAATAACATTAAAATAATTAATATTTTTTAAAAAAATGAATTTTCAAAAAATAAAATTCAAAAAAAAAAGTGCCTAAAATGGAATCGTTGACATCAAAAATTTTTATTGTGATTTTTTTAGAATTATTTAAAAATCATTAACAATAAAATTTTGTAAAATTAAAAATATTTTACCCTAGTCCAAGTTCTCCGGTACCCGTTTTTTCGGGTTTTTTAAAAATTTTCCTCAACCGGTTTAAAATTCCACCGCCTGGAGTGTGGAATCCATTTTAGGCATTTTTTGAGTACAATAAAATTTTTTGATTATATTAAATTTAAAATTAGTTTGTAAAATATACAGATAAAAAATATTGAAAAAATATTAAAAATCAGTTATTGTGATTAAAATTTAGTACAATACTTTTCAAAATTATATTTTTAACAATGTTTTTTATTGTAAATTTATTGTAATAACAAATTTAGAAAAATAAATAATTTTTATTGTAAAAAACGGATTCCGCCTAGATTGTGTAAATGCCTAAAATGGAATCAAAAATGCCTAAAATGGAATCAGGGAAAAAAACCACAAAAATTCCGTTTAATCGGTGGTGATTTTTTACTTTTTATTTTTATTGTATTTTATTTATAAATATTTTATTATTTTATTTGTAAGATTTACAATATATTTATTAAATAAAATATATATTTATTTTTTATTGTGTTAAAAAAATAAAATTTGCCTAAAATGGATTAAAATTTGCCTAAAATGGATTTATTTTTATCTTTTTTACTTTTTGCCTAAAATGGAATTGTGCTAAAATTGAATTAAGTTATGTGTAACC
>JACCDO010644339.1_pt1 | contig 15856 bp, 12 predicted proteins | sample 7446101 | NCBI WGS metagenome assembly JACCDO01 (sample SAMN15323440, study PRJNA562643) | freshwater metagenome | isolation source: river surface water | place: USA:Blue River Watershed | collected 2017-08-16
CAGGGCGCGCAAACGATCCGTTAGGGATCGGCATGGCGACAATTGATATGCACACAAGCTGTATCGAGCCCGCAACAACAGACCTCACGATTGAGGCGCGTTGTATTAGACGCGGGGCTTCGATTGCCTTCTGCGAAGGCGAGATTTTGGATACCTCTGGGAAACTGATCGCGAAAGCGTCTGCTGCTTTTAAAGTGCTGAAGGTTAAATAGCAGCAGTAGCAGATTTGGATGGCCGTCTAGCTCGCCTAGGTCAACTTTGCTTTAACTTGTGCTGATAGCGCAGACATGTCTGCACGTCCTGCTAGCGCCTGCTTGAGAATGGCCATTACTTTACCCATGGCAGGTGCGCCTGTTACACCCTGAGCCTGCACCTCGGCGAGCGCCGCGTCGATTGCAGCAGCGATCTCTGCATCACTTGCTGCTTGCGGTAAAAACTCTTTCAAAACTGCCATTTCAGCGGTCTCTTGTGCTGCAGTCTCGGTACGTCCCGCCTGTTCGAACGCGGCGATTGATTCGCGACGTTGTTTGACTTGTTTTTCGATGATAGCGACAACTTCCGCATCACTTAAGTCCTTGCGTTCATCGACCTCGCGTTGCTTAATCGCCGCTTGTAAAAAGCGTAGGGTGCTCAGACGCTCAGTTGCTTTAGCGCGCATAGCATCTTTCACAGCATTAGCGAGGCGCAATTTTAAGTCGGACATAATGTGCTTTCCGTAAAAACAAGAGATTGCTTGATTATAAAGGTTGCGTGGCTTTGAGCGTGCGCAGTAAACCGGTGTGGTCTACGAGTCGTCCGGCTAATAGGTGCTTGATTCCTTGAACATGCTGCCAGACGCCAATGACCCCAAGTAACGGTGCGTGTAAAAGTGCATGGCGCTCGCGATCGAGCAGCGACGGTCGAACGATCACGTTGACTGATCCTGTTTCGTCCTCGAGTGTGACAAACAAAATCCCGTTAGCGGTGGGAGGGCGTTGTCTAAGAATCACCAGGCCGCAGGCGCGTGCGAGTCGACCGTCTGCTAGCTCACTGAGCGTCTGGGCAGATAAAAATCGCATTGTATTGAGCTGTGCACGTAGTAAGGCGAGGGGATGACGTCCGAGCGTATAGCCTAGCTGACGATAGTCCGTCAGCAAGTTGTCTGCCTCAGTGGGGGCAGGTAGATTAGCGGAGATGTCGTCTTGTATGGGAGCCTCTCGCAATAAGCCTTTGCTGGCGATGTGCCCTGTCACCTCCCATGCGGCATTTCTGCGATGAGAGGACCAGTGATCGAAGGCGCCGATTTGCGCTAATTTTTGTAGTGTGCTCTGGGTAAGTCCGGTGCGTATTGCGAAGTCCTGAAGATCCACAAAGGGAGTTTGGTGACGAACTTGCTCGATGAGGAGGCCTGCAGCTTGCTCTAAACCGCTTATTTGGTTGAAGCCTAATTGCACCGCAGGTCGTCCGCCTTCAGCAGGTTGTGTCAACGTGCAACGCCACATACTTTTATTCGCATCAATTGCCTGAACTTTAACTCCGTGACGACGCGCATCTTGTATTAACTGGGCGGGAGCATAAAAACCCATAGGCTGTGCGTTGAGCAGCGCGACAAGAAAGGCCTCCGGTTCGTGGCATTTGAGCCAAGCGCTGACATAAGCGAGCAAGGCGAAACTCGCTGCGTGACTTTCTGGAAAACCGTATTCCCCAAAGCCCTCGATCTGTTTGAAAATGGCATCTGCAAATTCTGGTGTGTAGCCATTATTGAGCAAGCCAGTGATTAAGCGCGTTCTAAATTGATCGACTCCACCTTTGCGCCGCCAGGCCGCCATGGATCGGCGCAATGCATCGGCTTGGCCGGCGTTGAATCCAGCTGCAACCATAGCGATTTTCATTACCTGCTCTTGAAAAATCGGTATGCCAAGCGTGCGTTGTAGGACTTCGCGTACAGCTGGACTTGGGTAGACGACCGCTTCAAGACCTTGTCGCCGCCTGAGATAGGGGTGGACCATACCGCCTTGTATCGGCCCTGGTCGCACAATCGCCACTTCAACAACAAGATCGTAGAAACATCTTGGTTTGAGGCGTGGCAACATGCTCATCTGTGCACGTGACTCAATCTGAAACACGCCAATCGTATCGGCCTGGCAAATCATGTCATAAGTGGCTCGGTCGTCTTGTGGCACCTCGTGTAAGGCGAAGGTCGTCAAGCCACGCCGCCATGCAGCTAACTGTAAAGCATCGCGAATGACGGTGAGCATGCCTAGGGCGAGCACATCCACTTTGAGTAGGCCGACGGCATCTAAGTCATCTTTATCCCATTGCACGACACTACGCTCTGGCATCGATGCATTTTCGATTGGAACCATGCGTGAAAGTAAACCACGCGCGAGTACGAAGCCCCCAGGATGTTGGGATAAATGCCGCGGAAATCCCATTAACGCTTGAGCGAGTTGAGCCCATTGCTGGGTAACGGCCTCTTGAATATCCATTCCTGCTTCAGCAAGACGGTTGATTAAGTCTTGCTTGCCATCCCACCAACGATAGGATTTGGCGACACGATCGATACACGTAGAATCAATGCCTAAGGCGCGCCCACTGTCGCGCAAGGCGCTTCGCGGCCGATAAGAGGTCACAACGGCAGTTAGCGCTGCCCGGGTGCGACCATATTTTTGATAGAGATACTGAATAACCTCTTCGCGGCGATGATGCTCAAAGTCGACATCAATATCCGGTGGTTCATTACGCTCGCGGCTAATGAAGCGTTCGAAGAGTGCATTGCCATTCGCAGGATCTACAGAAGTGATTCCCAGGCAATAGCAGACCGCAGAGTTTGCGGCAGAACCACGGCCTTGGCAAAGAATCCCACGACTGACAGCGAATTTGACCATGTCATAAACGGTTAAGAAGTAGGCTTCATAGCGCAGCTCAGCAATTAGGGTGAGCTCTGCCTCGAGTTGCTGCTGTACTAGATCAGGAATGCCTCCGGGGTAGCGTTGATGTGCACCTTGAATGGTTTGTTCGCGCAGATAACGCTCTGCGCTATAGCCTTCAGGAACGACTTCCTCTGGATATTCATAGCGCAGGCTATCGAGCGAGAATGAACAGCGTTGCGCAATACGCACCGTCTCTTCGAGTAGCTCCGCACGATATAGGTTGGCTAGACGCAACCTGCTACGTAAATGTTGTTCGGCGTTTATGGCGAGTAGGTAGCCGCATTCGCCTACTGTTTTACGCAAACGAATTGCTGCAAGCGTGTCATGTAAAGGCTTGCGCGAACGTTTATGCATTTCAACTTGCCCCACTGCCACACAAGGTAATCCGTATTGCTTGGCAATGCTTTCAATTTTTTGATTCATCGCGCGTTCATCGTTGCGGTGCAAATAACTAATTCCTACCCAAGCACACTCTGGATAGGTTTTTTTGATCCATTGCATGCGATAAGCGAGCTCTTCGGAAGACGAGTTGTGATCTGGCAAAAGAATGGCTACGCAATCTTGGGGCAGTACGTCATCGGGACGCAAGAAGTGTTGCCCTTTTGGTGCTTGCATACGGGCGCGCGTGATCGTTTCGCATAGGTTGCCGTATCCCTCTCGGTTTGTTGCTAAGGCAATGATGCGAAAGGATGACTCGATCTTTGGGGTGAGTTGTAACTCTGAACCTACTAAAAGTTTTAGACCGATTTTTTTTGCTTCAACATGTGCACGCACAATGCCGGCGAGTGAGCATTCGTCGGTGAGGGCGAGTGCGTGATATCCGAGTGCAGCAGCTTCCGCAACGAGACTTTCTGGCGCAGAGGCGCCACGCAAGAAAGAAAAATGACTGATTGCGCTGAGCTCTGCGTACTCTGGTAATCCTGCTTTACGTTCTGTGAACATGGCATTAGCTAAATATTCCATGTAAATACCAGTGTGCTGGATCAGAATCGCGCTCACGATATATCCAGTAGCGTGCACCTGCCGTGTCGCGCGCTTCGAAATAGTCTCTCGCGATACTAGGCCCATCCCACCAACCGCACTCTAACCGCTCGGGGCCGCGCAAGAGCTCAAGCGGGGTGCGATAAACAGGTCGATGCTGATCTATACGTAATGCGATGGGAGTCGACAATAACCAGAAGGGCCGATCGAGTAGTTGAGGCGTTGTTTCGTGATTAGAGTATTCGTTCTTGTTGGGTGTGTGAATCCAGTGATTCGCGACTTCTGGCCGATGATCAGCGATCGGTGCGGGATGAAACAAGCTTTGGGGTCCTAGTCTTGCCGTAAGTAAATCGAAGAGTTTGAGGCGCTCAGCAGGTGTGCGAAGCGTCTCGGGAAAAAGACCTCCTGAGCTGTACTGTAATTCGCTGATCTCAAGACTTTCGACAGTAAGGGCAACAATTGAATCTTTCAGGGGTAAGCGTTCAATATGTTCGCGTACCAAGAGCATGAGTCCATGTAATGTATGTACCGGCTCTCCAAACGCTAAGTCATGTTGGGTATAAATCGCGTCCTCTTTATAGCGTTCGTGGTGAAGCGTAATACGCAAGCGTGTCAGAGCGCTGTGTTTTGCTATTAACCAAACACATAGTTGTGACAATAGGCGCTCAAGTGCATGCATGATGGCAGGGGTATGCTCGATGCGTTCTGCCAACTCTAAACGTTGTACAAACTGTGGCGCCGGTTCGTAGGCTTTTAATGATGTATATGGATGACGATAGGCTGCATCGAGTTCTTGAATAAGCGTCGGTCCGATTCTTCGAGATAGACCTGCACGTGGCAAAGTACGCAAACTTTTGAATGTGCTGCAACCAATTGAATCGAGCCATTGACGATGTGCCTGAGCACTTGGAAGTGCGAGGCAGGGTAATGGATCGAGCGCTCGTATCAACGAGGTGTGCGAGCATGCATAGCGTTGGCGTGCCTGGCTGGTATTGACCAAGAGCCACGCACCTAAGGGAGTGGGTGCCACACTAGTGTTGAGCTGATGGTGTAGCGTGCTTACGCATTTGCGTAGTCGGTAGACAATGCTGCGCAGACCACCAAATAAACGTAGGCTCGCTTCGATCTCGAGCAGCACGGTATGCCTTTGCGCCTGGTAAACCGCTGGTGTGTAGGCGAGCGCGTACTGGGCACACTGGTCAAATATCAATTGCTGTGCCTGCATTGTGCGTTCTGTGATGAAACGCTCTGATTCAGGGTGCCAGGGCGGTTGCCAGCACTCGAGTGCGTGTAGGCGTAGGCCGATCCATATCGCCATATTGAGAACTCATGAAATTGTTGTGTGTCTCACGCGGTAGGCACAGTAATTTGCTGTGTAAGGCGCCGCGCCGTTTGATAACAGATACATGCAAATTACCTGCACGATCGGGCTCTAGCGTGAGTCGTAGACTAGCGGGCGAGGCAATGACTTTTGCGGTGATAGGTCGATACATTACGAAGAGTGTCTGACTCGTTTGAGCAGCGATTTGTAAGCGCTTGAGCGCAAGATGCGGAATGGTGTCGGTCCAACAAAGCAGGGCGGCACAGCTGCCATTTTTGAGTGTTTGTTCGGCTGCCCACCATTGATTGCGGCGGTCGGTCGTGCTCACATAAAAAATGGAACGTGGCGCGTTAAACCAGTTTTGCCAGCACACAATATTGGGTACATGCGGAGGGTTGATCAGCGCAATGGGCTGCTGTGGATCGAGGGCAACGAGAGCAGGGCGTAGCAGGCGTAACTCGCCAATTCCTGCGCTGGCGCTCAAGAGTTCAATCAATGTCCCTGTTGGCCAGCCTTTGCCGGGTAGTTCGCAATCGAGCGCGTCGTAGCCCGTGCGAATAGTGGGGCGCGTGTATGTGCCGAGTTCAGAACCCCGCCACAGATCCGGATGGATGTGCTGTGGTTGGGTAACTGTTGCAGAGCTTTGCGTTGAAAGGGATGGGAAAAGCATGTCGAAGATTCATAAAACTCAAAAATAATACTGTACAAATATACAGTATTATTTTGTCCTCTACGTTCTCTTCAAGCAAGGATTTTTTGCTGCGTTGTATCAACTACCCATTGATTTTCGCCTTCGATCTGTCCTGATGCGTGATAACGGCGTTCGAGAAAAAATGCTTTCCCATCAATGTGTTGCAAAATGATTGTGGTGCTGCGCGTTCCATAGCGCGGGTCGGTAATGAAAGGACTTCCTAGGATTTTTTCGCGAGCAAGTCCGACTCCGGTGTCGGGCAGCTCATGCTCGGCAGCGGGTGTGGTGTCCTGCAAAATACTAAACAATACTTCTGGCGAAGGTTTTTGTGCACTGGATAGATGGTTTTCGAGCGCCTTGCGTGTGCGCAAAACTTTCGGCCACGGTGAGTTCAGTACGGCATTTGATAATCCGAAAACCCCATCGTTTAACCGCTGTGCAGGTGTATCGCTACGATTTGAGTAGTACCAAAGTTCTTGACTATCTCCGACGAGCAAGTTGAAGCCGTTATATGCAGTCGCGTCGCGTTGCACTATCTGCGTATAAGTTTGGGCCGTGTCAGTACTGCGTAGATAGTTTTCTGTCAGCAGCCCGCGGGAAGGCGCATCGAGTTTGCGAGGAGTCGGTTCCCTGAAGTTTGTGAGCAGTGCTATACGTCCCGAGCTTGTCATGCCGAGCCACGTGCCACCAGCCTCGAGATCACGACCGCCCAGGATATGTGCTGCATCCTCCCAGGGTCCCGCATGAAGTGTGGGGCGCGTGTGTAACTCATCGCGATTCGCTGCGATCACGAGCGGCCAGTCAGGCAGTTGATTAAGAGAAAAAATTGCTAAACACATTCACAAGCCTGCTACTTTTTCTTAGGAATATTGACAAGAATCATTCCGCTCAACACCATCAATGCGCCCCACACAAATTCTGGATGAAGGGGATCATCCAAGATCCAGACGCCAAATGTGACGCCCATTAAAGGAGTAAGAAAGGTGAAAATGGATACACGTGAGGCGAGGTAGTGTCGTAAAAGCCAAAACCAAAGCAGTAAGCTCATGAAAGCAATGACAACCCCCTGCAGCAAAATGCTGCTGATCACAAATGGGGTCCATATGACGCCGGCTTGTCCACTCAGTGCGCAGACTAGCAGTATGCCGAGGGAAGCGCATGACAACTGGTAGAACGTGGTTTGGGCGGGTGGCATTTTGGCCAAGCCGCTACAACGGATGATGACGGTTGTCGCGGCCCACAAAAAACCGGCACCTAAGCCCAGAAGATCACCCCAGACGGTTGTGAGATTGAAGTGTGGTTGATCCGCCCCACCAAGGAAAGCAACGGCAATGCCGGTGAAACAAGTCATCACACCTAACCATTGCAACCAGCTTAGTCGCTCCTCTGGAACCCAGTAATGTAGACCCAGTGCCGTAAAAATAGGAGTTGTGTACAAAAATACGACCATGTGTGAGGCAGTGGTGCGCGCGAGACCCTCTCCAATCATCCACCATTCTGCACCAAATAATAGCCCCACCGTACATCCGGCAACCCAAGGACCGCGCCACAGTGCGAGTGAGATTTTTTGGTGCCACATGTACAGGGCGAGCAGTACGCAGCCAATGCAGCCCCGCAAGGCGATGTGCATGGCTGGTGTGAGATTTTCTGCTGTGAGCTTAAGAAAGATTTGTTGTCCACCCCATAGCGTGCACAGCAAAACAATACAGGCGAATGCTGTGCCGTCTAACGGTTTGCGGGAGCTGGACATACGTTTCCTTGTTGACAATTGATTTTACACAGCGCAACCATGCATTGCTGCCGCTAGGGCGTGTATGGTCCGACTGTTAAACTGCACCTTACACAGAACACTCTGGATGTTTATTATTTATGGTTGTTGCACACCCACCCGAAGGAGCGACGCTAGCTGCGTGGCTTGGTTATCTTGAAGCGCTTCACCCTAGCGCGATCGATATGGGGCTCGAACGTGTGCAGGAAGTGGCTAAGCGACTGGATTTGCAGTCAGAAGCGATCAAAATTGTGGTGGGCGGCACAAATGGCAAGGGGTCAACGTGCGCCATGCTCGAGTCAATTTTGTTGGCTGCGGGTTATCGTGTTGGGCTGTATACCTCTCCACATCTCGTAAATTTCAACGAACGCGCGCGTCTAAACGGTGTCATCGTTGACGATGCAACGCTTGTGCATCAGTTTGAACGAATTGAAGCGGCGCGCCAGGGTGTTTCGCTGACGTACTTTGAGTTCACAACCTTGGCTGTGATGGCGCTTTTTGCTGCGCAAGAACTGGATGTCTGGGTGTTAGAAGTCGGTCTTGGTGGACGTTTGGACGCTGTCAATATTGTCGATGCAGACTGCTCAATTGTGACCAGTGTTGATATTGATCACACCGATTGGTTGGGCGACACACGCGAGAAAATCGGATTTGAAAAAGCGCATATTTACCGATCGGGACGTCCTGCGATCTGTAGTGATCCGTCACCGCCTCAGTCCTTGTTGCAATACGCGCAAGACCTCGGCGCAGACCTATGGTTATTCGGACGCGATTTCAATTACTCTGGCGACAGGCAGCAATGGGCGTTTGCAGGCAGACATCAACGCCGTAATGCACTCGCTTACCCGGCTTTGCGCGGCGCAAACCAGCTATTGAACGCTTCGGCTGCACTCGCGGCTTTGGAGTCCCTCCGTGACCGACTCGCGGTGCCGCAGCAGGCAGTTCGACAGGGATTGCTGCAGGCGTCATTGCCAGGGCGGTTTCAAATATTGCCTGGGCAGCCCACAGTCATTTTGGATGTCGCGCACAATCCACACGCAGCCGCTGTATTAGAGAAAAATCTCGGCAATATGGGTTTCCACCCTTATACGTACGCTGTGTTTGGAATGTTGGCTGATAAAGATATTGAGGGTGTCGTGCGTCACATGGTGGGGCGCATTGATCACTGGTTTTGTGGCGGGCTACCCGGCGCGCGCGGAGTCAGTGCAGAGGCGCTTGAGGCGCGCGTGCGTCAATGTGTACAGACCTACGATCCTGACGGCGGTAAAAACATACAAGTTTCGGGTTTTGTCAATGTCGAAAAAGCCTATCAAGCGGCTGTCGGCAAGGCTAACCCGGATGATAGAATCGTGGTGTTCGGATCATTTCTGACCGTCGCCGAGGCTCTTGTCGCGATCGGGCGTGCTTAAACGAATCCAATCTTTTTCGGTGACTATGTGAGTGATCAGTTTTCCGGCCAGGACGTGTAAATAATGGGACTGTTTTCTAGAAAAGATAGTGCCAGTGCCCGCAAGCCCGCGGTCAAACCAAGGCCCTCCGTCACGAGCGAGGCCCAGGCTGCAGAAATGCGGGTGCGTGCCCGTCGGCGTCTCGCTGGTGCTGTGGCGTTAGTTCTGACGGCCGTGATCGTGCTTCCCATGCTACTTGACTCCGAGCCCGCACCGGTTGCATCGAATATCCCTATCCGCATTCCTGAGCGTCAAGCCCCATTTGGTCCTAATGCCCCTGAGGCACCGACCGCCGTAGAGCCTGCTGCGGTGGCGCAGGCCACACCCGGTGCATCTAGCACTGCGCCTGCATCTACACCTGCTGCGGGCCCCTCTGCATCGGCCGATCCTAAGCCAGAACCTAAACCAGATCCCAAGCGTAACGAACCGCCTGCGCGTACCGAGCCCCCGAAGGCAGCAAGTCCTGCACTCAGCGCGCGCTCTGCCGACGGCGAACGTGCGCTTGCGTTACTAGAGGGTCGACCTGCGCGACCTGCGGGCACTGCACCTGCACCTGCCCAGTCTGCGACACCTCGTCCGCCACCTGCGGCGGGTAATTTTGTCGTTCAAGCAATGTCGTTAGATTCGGCTGACGATGCTCAGAGGCAGCGTGGGAAGTTGCTGGCATCTGGCGTGAGCAACGCGTTCGTCGATGGTCCGGTTAATGTCAACGGCAATCCTAAGTATCGTGTTCGTATTGGGCCTTTCCCTTCACGTGAGGCTGCGCAAGCTGCTCAGACTCGTTTGCGCACGTTGGGTTATAGCGGCGCCTTTATTGCTTCGCAGTGACCGGTTTCGATTTCGTTCTACTTGCAATACTTGGCGTCTCAGCAGTGCTGGGCTTGCTGAGAGGGCTGTTGAAAGAAGTACTGTCGCTTGTCGCTTACGCATCAGCTTTTTTGGCTGCTATTTGGTGGGGGCCCGATGTTTCTGATTGGGTGCAGGCTTGGATTACCCAGTCCTTCCTAAGGATGGCCGTTTCTTATCTTGGAATCTTCTTTGCTGTTTTGCTTACGATCGGTCTGTTCAATATGACACTGAGTACGCTCATTAGCAAAACGGGACTGACGCCAGCAGACCATGGTCTAGGCGGTTTGTTTGGTTTAGTGCGTGGAGCATTGTTTGTATTAATTCTGGTGACGTTGGCGGGCTATACGCCGCTACCCAACGAAACGTGGTGGAAGAACGCGATGTTTTCGGGGCAGGTCGTTTCGGCAGTCCAGCAAATTAAGTTGCGACTTCCAGAGCCTATCGCTGGTTGGTTACCTTACTGAATGCAGTATTCGTGCTTTAATTTTTTTGCTGTTTAACCGGTATCAGGAATTTACATGTGCGGAATTGTCGGAGTTATTGGTCGCGGTCCTGTTAATCAATTGCTTTACGACAGCCTGCTACTTTTACAACACCGTGGACAAGACGCTGCAGGGATCGCGACGTCAAACGGCAATCACTTCAATATGTACAAGGCGCACGGTCTGGTGCGCGATGTATTTCGTACGCGCAACATGCGCTCGTTGCCCGGCACCTCGGGTATTGGTCAGGTCCGATACCCGACTGCAGGCTCCTCTGAAAGCGTTGAAGAGGCACAGCCTTTTTACGTCAATGCGCCTTTCGGTATTACGTTTGCTCACAATGGCAATTTGACTAACTGGCATGAATTACGAGAGTCTCTGTTCAAGATTGATCAGCGACACATCAATACGAACTCCGATTCTGAAGTCTTGCTGAATGTACTTGCACACGAATTACAACGTGCAGCAAATGGCGTGTCGTTAGACGAGGCGGCAATATTCAAGTCCGTCAAAGCGGTCCATCAACGGGTGAAGGGTGCTTACGCGGTCGTTGCGCAGATCTCTGGCTATGGTTTGTTGGCGTTTCGAGATCCTCACGGTATTCGTCCCTTGTGCCTAGGCAGATTTGATACCGATCAGGGCCCCGAGTGGATGGTGGCGTCGGAATCGGTAGCGCTTGAAGGCTCAGGCTTTCAGTTTGTTCGAGATGTCGCCCCAGGTGAGGCGATCTTTATATCGTTGGACGGCAAGCTTAGTAGTGAATTGTGTTCGGCTAATACCGTTCATTCACCCTGTATTTTTGAATACGTATATTTCGCACGACCTGATTCTGTTCTTGATGGCGTCTCTGTCTATAGTTCGCGTCTGAAGATGGGTGAATATTTAGCGGATAAGTTGGCGAAAACACTACGGCTGGGTGATATTGATGTCGTTATGCCGATTCCGGATTCGTCGCGTCCATCAGCGATGCAACTAGCTGATCGCCTCGGGCTCAATTATCGGGAAGGTCTCATTAAAAATAGGTATGTCGGTAGAACCTTCATCATGCCCGGCCAAGCGGTTCGCAAGAAATCAGTACGACAAAAACTCAATACGATTGGTATGGAGTTCAAAGGCAAAAACGTTTTGCTCGTAGACGACTCCATCGTTCGCGGTACGACGAGCCGAGAAATTGTTGATATGGCCCGTGCGGCTGGTGCGAACAAAGTGTATATGGCCTCAGCTGCGCCACCAGTACGCTATCAGAACGTGTATGGCATTGATATGCCAACACAGAAAGAATTGATTGCGACGGGACGTGATGAGGCCGAAATCGCTCGCATCATCGGTGCGGATGCTCTGGTCTACCAAGACATCGCTTCCATGCAGAAGTCTGTGACAGATTTAAATCCCGCGCTTACAAAATTCGATAACTCTTGCTTTACTGGCGAGTATGTTACCGGGGACATCACGCCTGAGTATCTTGAGCGCTTAGGGCGTAGTCGTCACAACGCCCAAGATGAAGCAAGTGGTCTACTTTTTAATATGGGTTACGCCGCAGAAGACAACTGAGGCGATAGGCCGCTGTAATCGCGATCAGAGTAAACAGAGCAAGGCTCCAGTAGGCGTACTCGACACCGAACAAGGATATGCGCGCATCCATGCAGCTCGCGTATATGCCAAATAGCCAAGGTAATGCAGCCTCGAGTCCAGTCTTTGTCATTAATTGATCTGCGAGGCTCTGTGCACATGAAAAACTTTGTGCAGCGACCTGGGATTGGTATATCGCAGCTGTGATGCCGGCGATAGCGGTCGAGAGTGTTATCGCAAAGCCCACCGCCAGTTTTGTCCGCGTTGCCTGACCACGAGAGCACAGAAGGCCGACTGCTGCGATCACGATGTACAACATTCGCTGTGTCACGCACCAGGCGCAGGGTTGCATGTCAAAGACATGTTGCGAAATGAGAGCGATTAATACCGCTAATAAGCTGACAGACGTAATGTAGAGTTGTACGCGCTGATCAGGCTGCATTTTTTTGTTCAACACCTAATACATCCAGAATGGCACGTTCGAATTGACGCTGCGTGCGTGGTTGCGCCAGGGCCTCGCCACTAATAACAAAGACGTCCTCAATACGATCACCAAGCGTCATCACTTTTGCGGTCTGTAAGTTGATTGCATAAGAGACAAATACTTGTGCGAGATCACCGAGCAGCCCGGGGCGATCGCTTGCAATGACATCCAGGCGCCAGCTTTGACTACGCTCGTCAGGATGTAATTGGACAATTGGAGGAAAGGGAAACGCTTTGGATAGCCTGGATGCGCGCAGCCCGAACACGTTAGAGCTTTGGGTCGAGTCTTGTGGGGCATCAAGATGTTGAGTCAGCTCATGTTCAATCAAAGCCGCGATTGTCCGTAAGTCTTCGTTTGTTTCGGTCGGTAACACGACAAAACTGTCTAGCGCATAACCATCACGCGTCGTGTGAATACGCGCGTCTTGAATACTGATGAGCCGACGAGCGAAATATCCACAAATGCGCGCGAAAAGATCGGCGACGTCTTTTGTGTAAACCAGTATTTGAATGCCTTCGCCGCCGTCTGTTGGGCGGGCCTTCACGACAGTTTGGGTTGTACCGACGCGGTGGTAAAGGTGACGCGTATGCCAAGCGATTTCGCTTGCGTCGTGCCGCAGAAAATAGGCTACGTCTAACTGCTTCCAGAAGGCCTCGCGTGTTTCGTCGCGTAGGCCAGCCAAGCGGATCAGGCCCGACGCTTCCTCCATGCGCTGCTGCAAGACTGAGTTAGCGTCATCTGTTGCGCCGCTGAACGTCGCACGGGTCTGGTTATACAGATCTTCTAAAAGCTTTCCCTTCCATGCGTTCCATACCTTGGGGCTGGTGCCGCGTATGTCCGCGACCGTCAGTAGGTACAAGGCGGTTAGCTTTCTAGGCGTCTCAACCAGAGCAGCAAATTCCTTGATTACCTCGGGATCTGACAAGTCTTTCTTTTGCGCAACTTGGGACATCAACAAGTGATGACGAACAAGGAATACAACGAGCTCAGTGTCTTCAACAGACAGCTCATGCGTTTGCGCAAAGCGTTTGACCTCTTCAGCTCCGAGTGTTGAGTGGTCACCACCGCGACCTTTGGCGATATCGTGAAACAGCGCCGCGACGTACAAAAGCCAATGACGCTCAAAACTAGCTGTGAGTCGGCTCGCAAGAGGGTATTCTTGCGCATGCTCAGGCATCGTAAAGCGACGTAAATTACGTAGTACAGCTAGGGTGTGTTGGTCGACGGTGTATACATGAAAAAGGTCATGCTGCATTTGACCGACGACTAAGCGAAATACGGGCAGATACCGAGGCAGAATATTCAGCATCGTCATGCGGCGCATCGCGTGCACAATTCCGTGAGGCTGTTGCAATATTTGTAGAAATAAAGCGCGATTCGTCTTTGAGCGTCGAAACTCGGCATCGATACGATGACGCGCATGCCAGATCGCGCGTAGGGCGCGCCCCGAAAGCTCAGTCAGGTCCGGGTGCTGCTGCATGACCAGAAAAACGCCTAAAAGTTGTTCTGGATGTTGCTCAAATACTTCATCATCAATGATGTCTAGTCTATTTCGGTGTGCGACATAGTACTCATTGATTGGTCTCACTTCGTCGCGGTTAGGCGGGAATAAGTTCTCTTCAATATTTTGTACAAGCAGGGTATTGAGTTGTGTCACCAAGCGTGCGGCCCAGTAATACCTCTGCATCAAAATCTCACTTGCACGTCGTGTGCTGGTGGCCTCGATGCCATAGGCTTGCGCCAAACCGTGTTGCAGATCGAAAAGAAGACGATCTTCGCGACGCTTTGCCAAAAGGTGTACCTCAATCCGTACCCGCTTGAATGCTTGCTCTGCACGCCTGAGGTCGCGCGCCTCCTCATTGGTTAGTAAACCGGCGCGTGCGATCTGTTGCCAGCTATTCCCAAAGCCCGCTGCTCTTGCCATCCACATAATCACTTGGAGATCGCGCAGTCCCCCTGGCGATTCCTTGCAATTTGGCTCGAGCGAGTAGGGCGTATCTTGGTAGCGCGCATGCCTTTGCTGCATCTCCGCACGTTTCCCTTGGAAAAATACACGGGCGTCTAGATGCTCGGTCATGCGTTGGTGGAGCGCTTGGGTCAATTTGCGGCTGCCTGCAATCCATCGTGTCTCGAGAAGCGACGTTTCGACAGTGATGTCTCCGCGCGCCTCCGTGATGCACTGCTCGACTGTTCTCACGCTACAGCCAGGTTCCAATCCGATGTCCCACATCGCGGCGACCAAGGCGCTTAATGCCGCCTCATCGTGCTCTGTTGGTTCGTGGGGCAACAAAATTAGTAAATCAACATCCGAGTATGGGTAGAGCTCACCTCGACCGTAACCGCCTACCGCTGCGAGCGCGGCACCCTTGGGTAACGGTAGGTGCACAAGCAGATCGCGCAGCGCCTGATCGGCACATTGACGCAACGCCATCAGCAATTTGTCGGCGTTTGGCTTCGCACGATATGCCTCAATCGCAGACAGTCTGCTTGCTTGGGATTGGCTTCGTATTTCTGCGAGCGTCGTTGTGTGATTCATCTTGGCGGGTCAAGCGATACGATTCGAGGATCTTTAAGTGGATATAAATGCTGGGGCCGCGGGCATACCGTCCGATATTGTCATCACCTCGAAGCCGCTATCCGTGACGAGAATAGTGTGCTCCCACTGAGCAGACAGGCTGTGATCGCGCGTGACAACAGTCCATCCGTCAGACAATTGCCGAATTTCACGTCGCCCAGCGTTGATCATCGGTTCGATCGTGAAGATTAAGCCAGGTTCCAATTTCTGGCCTGTGCCGGCTTTGCCGTAGTGTAGGATCTGCGGGTCTTGATGGAATACTTTTCCAATGCCGTGGCCGCAGAACTCCCGCACCACAGAAAAACCGTTCTGCTCTGCGTGTCGCTGAATGGCTTGCCCAATGTCGCCCAACGTGTTGCCAGGCTTGACTTGCGCGATTCCCAGCCACATGCAGTCAAACGTGACCTCGGTGAGGCGCTTGGCTAAGATAGACGGCTCGCCGACGTAATACATCCGGCTCGTATCGCCAAACCAGCCATCTTTGATAATTGTGACGTCAATGTTCAGGACATCTCCGTTTTTCAAGACCTTATCGCCGGGTATGCCATGGCAGACTTGATGGTTGACGGAGGTACAAATCGCACCTGGAAAGGGCGGGTAGCCGGGCGGTGCATAGCCCACCGTTGCCGACTTCACCTGGAGCACGTTCGTTAGGTAATCGAGGCACAACTTGTCCAGTTCGCCCGTGGTTACCCCGGGTTTGACATGCGGAGCGATGAAATCGAGCACTTTAGCGGCGTCTTTACAGGCCGCGCGCATTTTGTCTAAATCGGCGG
>JACCDO010517348.1_pt1 | contig 15855 bp, 14 predicted proteins | sample 7446101 | NCBI WGS metagenome assembly JACCDO01 (sample SAMN15323440, study PRJNA562643) | freshwater metagenome | isolation source: river surface water | place: USA:Blue River Watershed | collected 2017-08-16
CAAATGCTTTCTTCAAGAACTTTTCACCTCTGGGGTAATTCTTGACCAGTTTGGAGATTTCCATCGGTCGATGGGTCACATTGCATCTTCCCCCGCCTGAGATTTTCACCTTAGAGAGTAATTTGGGGGATTTTTCAAAAAGGAGTACCCGTACCCCAGGTCCACTGGCATGGATCGCAGCAAAAAAACCCGCGGCACCTCCTCCAATTACAGCAATGATCACGTAGAAAGGATTAGTTTAAGGCTAAAAATCAACATCTTTTCATTGAAGCCAAAGACATTGCCCCAATTTTTTATGGAATTACTCTTTCATTTTTGCCAAGCTAGACAGTAAATGAAGAATTATTTTTCAGAAGTCTATAATTTTTCTTGAAGGAACGATTTTCAGTTGCTTACTTGCCAAAAAATTACGCCACTTGAAAGCTTTTGCCTGTACCTTTTTCCTTCTTTTAAGTTTACAAGTTTTCTTTGCCAGTGAAGTGCAGGCACAAGTTAACCTAGGACAAACGGACCGCTGGATGAAGGGTGCCTTGGCTGCCATGGAGCGAAGTGATTTCCAAACGGCCAATTCTATCTTTCGGAATCTCATTGATTCAGGTCTTCCGCTACCTGAGGAGATGCCCTACTACTTTTCGGAAACCCTATTTCAACTCGGGCAATACGACAACAGCCAAAATTTTGTCAACAAATATCTGGAATTGACGGGATTTACGGGTCAAAATTACGAAGCTGCAACACGGCTAAAAGAAAAGCTAAAGGTTCCTTTGGCACAAATTTTAGCCTGTGAACTCTGCGATCGTCGAGGTTACCGTTACGAAAATTGTACGACCTGCTTGGGTAAAAAACAAACCGAACAAGCCTGCTCCTACTGCAAAGGCAAAGGAGTGGTCGGCTGTAGCCGCTGTGGTGCGTCTGGTATGATCAAAAAGGTAAACGTCTTCAACATTGTTGATTTTTACGAATGCGAGCGCTGCGCAGGCAAAGGCCGTCTGGCCTGTCCCACTTGCAGTGGCGGTGGAAAAGAAGTGAGCGCTTGCAAAACTTGCGAGGGCAGTGGAAAAACCCCGTCTGCAACACTATGCAATCACGAAACGCAGATCCACAGCGAGGGGGGCAAAAAATAAGGCTGAGTCTTACTTGCAGTATTTTGCCAGATTTTCCGCTGCACCTGGGTAATCCAAGGCCGCAGCCAATTTGAAGTCCTCACAAGCCTGCTTGGTTTGTTCTAATGCCACTTTAAGCAATCCACGATTTAAGTAGGCCTGCCCAAAATCTCGATCCACTTGGATGGCATTTCCATAAGCTTTTAGGGCATCTTCCGGCATCCCCAACTGGTGTAATGCTCTTCCTTTCAAGAAAGAAGCTCGTGCAGGAGCACCCGGAATTTCTTCGGCTTTGGTAGCATAAAGCAAAGCACTCGCATAACTTTTCTGCTCGAGTTGGATCGTCGCAAGGCTAAGCAGCACCTGGAAATTCTTGGGATCGAGGTTGAGCGCCTGTTCAAAATCTGCTTGGGCTTCTAGCAATTTACCCAATTCCTGATGGGCTCTACCCCTTCCATACAAGAGATCTAGGTCCGAAGGATTGGTTTGTAGGGACTCAGTGTAGCCACTTACTGCTGCGGAATAATCACCTTTTTTAAAAGCGGCATCACCTGCATTGATCTCAGGAGAGCCTGAACATGAAAAGAGGGTTGCTGCAGTCAGCAAGCCCAAGAAGTACGTACTGCTCTGATTCATGAGGCGGGGTTAAACAGCTACGTTATTTTCTCGAAGCGCTTCGTTTAGAGATGTTTTAAGGTCTGTAGATGCTTTACGCTGACCAATGATCAAGGCACAAGGCACCTGGTAGGTTCCAGCTGAAAATTGCTTCGGGATACTACCAGGGATCACCACGGAACGTGGAGGCACGTAGCCTTTGTATTCTACAGGAGAAGGCCCCGTCACGTCAATGATTTTTGAACTTGCAGTTAGGGTCACCCCGGCCCCGATCACGGCCTCTTTACCAATACGAACGCCTTCCACCACAATCACGCGGCTTCCGATAAATGCCCCATCTTCTACAATGACAGGAGCAGCTTGCACAGGCTCAAGTACTCCACCTATACCTACTCCACCGCTCAAGTGTACATTCTTTCCGATCTGGGCGCAAGAACCCACGGTAGCCCAGGTATCCACCATGGTACCAGAATCCACGTAAGCCCCGATGTTCACGTAGCTGGGCATCATCACCACACCCGAAGCCAAAAAGGCTCCATAGCGCGCCACGGCATGGGGTACTACGCGTACACCCTGTGCAGCATAGTTCGTTTTTAAGGCCATCTTATCGTGAAACTCAAAAGGACCTACCTCGATGGTCTGCATTTTTTGGATAGGAAAATACAAGATCACTGCTTTTTTAATCCAATCATTGACTACCCAATCCCCAGATTCAGTAGGGTTAGCCACACGAAGTTTGCCAGAATCTAAGTCTGCAATAATACTTCGGATGGCCTCTTGAGTGGCTGCTTCCTGCAGCAGTTCACGATTTTCCCAGGCAAGTTCGATGGTAGATTTAATGTCCATGAGTATTGAAGTTGTACAGGTATCCGCGGTAGCGAAAACCAAGGGGTTAGATTTGAGAACGCGAATCAAACAAATCCCAAGGGAAGTTCATAGGGATTTTGTAGAAAGAGTTCGAAAAGGGTAGGCACTCGGGTAGTTGGGTACCCCTCAAAGATCCTCTCCGTTTTCAAACTGCCCTTGTTATTTTTTGTTTGCGATGCTCATTCTGGGGCAAGCCTATCTAGGAAACTCACTGTATCTCCTAAGGTGCAAAAGGAGGGCTTTCAAACCTAGCATTCGATGAATTTGCTGAACCAGGAAATCCTCAATCTCGAAGTAATTCCTCCTTCCAAATACCAATTTACAGCGCAATTTTTTTAGTATATCTATGGGATTTTTCCCGCACAACCGAAAAAAGATGTGGAAATGTAGCCCTCATCGTTCTTCGATATTGAGAAACTTAAAGTCGGTTTTTGATGAAGTTAAAGCTCTATTAGTCAATAAAATAGCTTATTATTTAGATTTGCCTAGTTTTTAATTCAGATTATCCTAAATCCAAATCCCCCGACAATTTAGAGTTTTCCACAATTGATTTAGCTTTACAAAATTTAATTTTTAGTTAACTCTAATTTTATTTTTATATTTGCCTTATTGTTACCTTACACCATGGAATTAACTACCGCAGAAGAGAACTACCTCAAGGCCATCTACCACCTTTCGGAAGAAGGAAAAAAAAGTGTTTCTACCAACGACATTGCTGCCGTGATCCAGACCAAGCCTGCTTCGGTGAGCGACATGCTCCGGAAGCTGGGAGAAAAAGAAGTGATCCAATACCGCAAATACTACGGGCTCCAAATCACAGAACTTGGTAAGCGTCTTGCCCTACAAACCATCCGCAAGCACCGACTCTGGGAAGTCTTCTTGGTAGACAAATTGCATTTTGCTTGGGACGAGGTGCACGAGGTGGCGGAGCAATTGGAACACATTCAATCTACCCTACTCATCGAACGCCTAGATGCTTACCTCAACTACCCGAAGTTTGACCCCCATGGAGACCCTATTCCAGATGAATATGGGGACGTACGCTCCCGCCCTCGTGTCGCATTGAACGACATGAACATCGATCAAGGCGGACAAATCGTGGCTGTCAAGGACAGTTCAGCCGCTTTTCTCCGCTACCTAGACAAAGTAGGTGCCTATATCGGTGCCCGCATCAAGGTACTCGACAAGGTGGAATTTGATGGCTCGGTAGAGATCTTAGTCGATCAGAAAAAAACCCTCTTCATGTCCAAAGATGTAGCCAGCAACATTCTCGTTCTTCAATCATGAAACGTGTAGCTTCCATTTTTATAATTCTAATCCTTTTTTGGAGTTGCACCTCAGCTTCCAAATCTTCGCGTACCAAACCCTTGATCGTGGCCACCACGAGTATTTTGGCGGACGGCATACAGCAGCTGGTAGGCGATCAAGCGGAGGTTATAGCCCTGATGCCTGCGGGGGTAGACCCCCATCTCTACAAGGCCTCAGTACGTGACCTCGATCTACTCACTCAGGCGGACCTGGTGGTCTACCATGGCTTGTACCTGGAGGGTAAAATGACCGAGATTTTTGAAAAATTAGCCAAGCAGCAGGCACTCATTGATGTATCCAAAGGCATTCCTGCGGATCGTCTCATTCGCTCTGGACCTGAATCCCATAGCGTGGATCCACACATCTGGTTTGACATTTCGCTCTGGTCCGCTGCCCTGGCCTATGCCAGTCAGGAACTCCAAATCTGGCAGCCAACTTGGAAGTCAAGGCTTCAAGCAAATACCAAAGCCTACTTGGATCAACTTCAAGCGCTCGACCAACGGACCCGAGAGCGAATACAGGAACTAATTCAACGAAAACAAGTTCTGGTAACCGCACACGATGCTTTTGCCTATTTTGGAAAGGCCTATGGACTCCCCGTCTATTCCCTACAAGGACTCTCCACGCTGAGCGAACCGGGATTGCGCGACCTTACCGAATTGATTACGATCATCCAAACCTACCAAGTAAAAGCCATTTTTGCCGAACAGACCATTTCTCCTAAGGCGCTTCAAGCCGTAGCCCGAGGGGCAGCAGAAAAAAATCAAATGGTTAAACTAGCTGGACCTTTGTATACGGACAGCCTCGATGCGCCAAATACCCCTGCAGGAACCTACCTCGGCATGTTTGAAACCAATCTTCAACTCATCTACAGCCAACTACTCCCATGATCACACAGGTACCCCAGCCCGTCTTAGAAGTACATGACCTCACGGTCAGCTACGACCAGCATCCCGTGCTTTGGAATGTGGACCTGAGCTTACCTGCAGGCCAATTGATCGGCATTCTTGGACCCAACGGAGCCGGTAAATCCACGCTGATCAAGTCCATCATGGGCTTGATTCCGCCTACCTCCGGCTACATCAAAATTTTTGACAAGCCCCTGCAAGAGGTGCGCACCCGAATTAGTTACGTGCCCCAGCGGGAATCTGTGGATTGGAATTTCCCTGCCTCTGTTCTAGACGTAGTCGTCATGGGGACCTATGGCAAGCTGGGGCTATTTCGCCGTCCCGGCAAAAAGGAGGTCCAAATCGCCCAAGAAGCTTTGGAACAAGTAGGCATGACTGCCTTTGCCAATCGACAGATCTCCGAACTCTCAGGGGGACAGCAGCAGCGCGTGTTTATCGCCCGTGCTCTGGCTCAGCAAGCGGATTTGTACCTAATGGACGAACCCTTTGCCGGAGTGGATATGTCCACAGAAACCGCCATTTTCCAGTTGCTTAAGGACATGGCTCGAGCCGGCAAGACCGTACTGGTGGTCCACCACGACATCCACAGCGCCATGAACTTCTTTGAATGGGTGATTATGCTTAACCTGCACCTAGTAGCTTCCGGGCCTAAGGATCAGGTAATGACCGAAGAACTGCTCCGCAAGACCTATGGAGGGAAACTCAACCTACTCACCCAGGTGACCGATTTGATTCGAAAGCAAGACTTCAACCCATTGAAAAGCTGATATGGAAGATTTTCTGTACTTCTTCACCTTTCAAGATCCTTCCATCACCTGGGTGGTATTGGGCATCACGCTGCTGGGGATCGGTTCGGCCTATGTGGGGACCTTCTCCTTTTTGGACAAGAAGGCATTACTAGGTGATGCCATCTCCCACGCGGTACTTCCAGGGATCTGCTTGGGTTTTGTCTTGGCTGGAGAAAAGGATCCCCGCTACATCGTTACCGGGGCATTCCTGTCAGGAGCGCTGGCTACCTTTTTGTCTTCTTGGCTCAAGCAACACACGAAGTTGAGTGAGGACAGCATCATCGCCAGCATCCTATCCGTGTTTTTTGGAATTGGAATTGTAGCCTTGACCGCCATTCAAAAATCAGGAAATCCTGAGGTGGCAGGCCTCAATTCCTTTATCTTCGGAAATGCAATCGGAATCGCGGAAGCGGACCTTTTCCTTTACGGAGGCTTGTCCTTAGCCATTCTGCTGGTCTTGAGTCTATTTTTGAAGGAGTTTCGTTTGATGGTCTTTGATCCTGGATTTGGCAAGGCCATCGGGTTTCCGATGCAGGGCATTCGCTTTGTCTTCAATGTACTCCTCATCCTCTCCGTAGTGATTGGCATTCAAGCCATTGGGGTGGTCTTGATGGCTGCACTACTGATTACACCAGGTGCTGCGGCACGCTTTTGGACCGATCGGCTACAGCCCCTATTGCTACTTGCCGCATTCTTTTCCATCCTTTCGGGGATCTTGGGCACCTACGTATCCTTTGTACTCCCACAGATGCCCACAGGACCCTGGGTGGTGGTTTTCCTTTCTTTGATTGCCCTGCTCTCCTTTATCTTCTCCCCAAAAAGCGGATTGATTCGACGGTTCTTTGCTCGTCGCAGCTATTTGCACAAGACACACCGCGATCACTTGATGAAGGCGCTATTCAAAGCCAAGGAAGCCAATCAAGAGTGGCTCAGCTTAGATGAGATTTATGCGCTCTATCCCTTTCACAAAAAGGAAATCGCCCAATCTTTGCAGGTACTCACCAAGCAAGGCCTAGTGATTCAAGCTCCCCAGGGTGTTCGACTCAGTCCACAAGGCACTTCCGATGCGATGCGAATCGTCCGACTCCACCGACTTTGGGAACTCTACCTCAACGAGTCCATGAACATTGCTCCGGACCACGTGCACGAGTCCGCCGAGCAGATGGAGCACCTCCTGACTCCGGAATTGGAAGCCCTGCTTGAGCAGCGCCTCAACTATCCTACTCTCGATCCTCACCAAGAAACTATCCCCCGAGAATCCCATGACGCTTGATACCAATGCCCTCTTGATTATACTCACTGGAGCTCTGATTGCGATCTCCTGTGGTTTTTTGGGCGTATTTCTCCTACTTCGCAAAATGTCCATGACCGGGGATGCCATCTCCCATGCTGTACTTCCCGGCATTGTGATTGGCTTCTTCGTGTCGGGAAGCCAGCGCAGTTTGGAGGTCATCATCGGAGCAGGCCTACTCGGAATCCTCTCCACGCTGATGATCGATGCACTTCGCAAAAAAGCCAAAGTGCAGCTCGATGCCTCCATCGGCATCACCTTTACGCTCCTTTTCGCCATCGGCATCATCCTGATTAATCTCTTTGCTTACAAGGTAGACCTAGACCAGGAATGCGTACTCTATGGGGAAATCGCCTACCTACCCATTGACCTCTGGATCACTCCCAATGGAATCAATTTGGGTCCCCGAATTACCTGGTTGGCTGGGCTCAACTTTTTTTTGGTCACTGGATTTATTTACCTGCTCTTCAAAGAATTGTCCCTAACCAGCTTTGACGAGTCTTTTAGCTCCGCCATTGGCATTCCTTCCAAGGGAGTAAATCTGGCCTTGATGAGCATGGTGTCCTACACCACTGTCTCCAGTTTTGAATCCGTGGGAGCCATTTTGGTCGTAGCCTTATTGGTGGTACCCCCAGCCACGGCCTACCTCTGGACCAAGAATTTGATGCCACTCCTACGCCTCACCGCAGCCTTAGGAATTTTAATTGCCATTTTAGGGTATTATCTTGCCTACTGGATCGATAGTTCCATTGCAGGCATGATGGTGGCCGTGGCTGGCGCCTTTTTCTTTGGCAGTGCCTTGATTAAGGGCAATTGGCCTTTGGGTCTGCGTGGAACTTCCCGCTCCACCCCTGCGTTTGATTCTTGAAAACACCGATATGAAAGCATTATCACTCGTTTTGCTCCTGGTTCTACTCAGTCTGAACCTCCAAGCCCAAGACCAGATCCAATGGATGAAGTTTGAGGAGGCCATCGCTGCCAATGAAAAAAATCCAAAGATGATCTTGGTAGACGTGTACACGGACTGGTGTGGCTGGTGCAAAAAGATGGACAAGGACACCTTTACAGATCCTCAGGTGATTGCGCATTTTCAAAAGAATTTTTATGCGGTCAAGCTCAATGCAGAAGATACCAAACGAAGCTTTCAATTTATGGGCAAAACTTTTACCGAAGCCCAGATGGCAGCCTCCATGCGGGTCAATTCCTACCCCAACTTTGTGGTAATCGAGCCAGGACTTCAAAACATTGCCCAACTTCCAGGATATAGAGAACCCGCGGCTTTCCTAGCAGGATTGACAGATTTGATTGACAAAGCTTTTAAAAAGACCCCATGAGTTTCTCTCTTTCGGAGCGCGAGGATACCATCATTGCCTTAGCCACCCCACAGGGTGTAGGGGCCATAGCTGTTATCCGCATCTCAGGGAAAGAAGCTATTCGGGTGTGCAACGAAGTCTTTTTCGGAAAAAATCTAGAGGAGCAGCCCTCCCATACCATTCACTTGGGTACCATCCGCGATGGGGAAAAAATCATCGACGAAGTACTGGTATCCCTATTCAAAGGACCGCGCTCCTTTACCAAGGAAAATGTAGTGGAGATCTCCACACATGGCTCTTCTTACATCGTCAATCAGGTACTGAAGCTATTTGTTCGCAAGGGCGTTCGCTTGGCCAAGCCGGGGGAATTTACGCAGCGTGCCTTCCTCAATGGCCAGTTTGACTTGGCCCAAGCCGAGGCTGTCGCCGATCTGATTCACTCTGACTCCGAGAGTAGCCACCAGGCTGCACTCAACCAGATGCGTGGGGGTTTTAGTTCCGAGATTCAAGAGCTCCGCAACCAGCTGATTCACTTTGCTTCGATGATTGAATTGGAACTCGACTTTTCAGAAGAAGATGTGGAGTTTGTCAGCCGTGAGGGGCTGCGCCAACTCGTGGAACGCATCCTACGGCTCGTGGAAGAACTCATTTTAAGTTTTGACTTAGGCAATGTCATCAAAAACGGCGTACCTACTGTGATCGCCGGCAAGCCCAATGCAGGGAAGTCTACCCTATTGAATGCATTGCTCAACGAGGAAAAGGCCATCGTCTCCGATATTGCGGGCACGACACGGGATTTTATTGAAGACGAACTGAGTTTGGGTGGGGTAATCTTCCGATTTATCGATACCGCAGGACTCCGGGAAACGACCGACACCATCGAGGCCATTGGCGTGAGCCGCACGCAAGAAAAGATGCGGACTGCCTCCCTGATTCTGTACCTCTTTGACCTGAGCGATACCGACCTGGTGGAAGTGCATCGAGACCTGAATAAATTAGAAAATCTAGGAGTCCCTTACCTTAAAGTTGGGAATAAACTAGATAATGCTAAAGGTAATATTGTCAAAGAATTACAGGCTAACTATCCCGACATGTTGTTTATCTCAGCGGGGAATAAGGAGAACCTAGAACTGCTGAAGGTACGTATCTTAGAGCTAGTCAATTTAGACAAGTTCCGCACCGGAAATACGGTCGTCACCAACGTGCGTCACTACGACAGTTTGACCAAGACACGGGAATCCTTAGTAGAGGTTCTCGGTGGTTTGGATCAATTGGTGACCAACGACTTTTTGGCCATGGATATTCGTCGTGCCCTGCACTACCTGGGTGAGATCACTGGTGAAGTGACCACTGACGATTTGCTAGCCAATATTTTCAGCAAGTTTTGTATCGGAAAGTAGTCCATATCATCCTTTGGGCCTACAAACTTCAATTCAATCATTTTTTCCCCTGGCAATTGTAGAGATAAGATCATTCGTTTTTACGTGGAATGGATGCCTTTATAGGCCGATTGTATCTGAAATCTGGCTTTTGTACTATTTTGATGGCATCCATTAAGAATTTAATTACATTTAAATTCATTATAGAAATGATTTAAATCATTAATTAAATACCCATGTCCTTATCTCCAGCCAAAATCAACCTGTTGACAAGAATAGTTGCTCTTGCAATCCCTTTTCTAATTTTTTCGGTACCGCTCAAATCACAAGAAATCGGTTTAAAGAAAGAAGAAATCAGCTATCCTCAATTTCTGAAGTTTATCAATTCCACTCGCTATGTAGGCGATGATGAATCAAATGTTCCTCTTACGGACTTATTTGAAAGGTTATCCGAATTGAGAATTACAGAAAACCAATCAACGGAAGAAGCCTACAGTATTGAGTTTTGGGGTCCTGATTACACGTCCTATGTGGAAGGAAAATCTCTCAAAATCAATACGGATGATTATGCCACCTATTGCCTCAATCTTTTAGCGAGTTCCAAGCACCAGGACCTTAAAGAAATGCAGGATTTGAAGGTTTATTTAGGCTCAGTGGAAAAAGGGACCTTGGAAAAATCAATCTATTTTGGAAAACACGAAAAGTGGAAGGATGAAAATGGTATTGGTGGCCAATTCGAATACGTTTCTACCCTATTGGAAGAAGTAATCCATAAGGTGGCTAGTGCGAAAACGATAGAACCACGAATCCTAAGAAACCTGATGATGCTCTATGGGGAAAGAGCTTCTTTAGATCCCGCAACTAGTACCTTGGTATCGAATCAATACCTCGAATCCATCTACCAGTATGGTATAGGACAAATTATTTCTTCAAATAGCCAAACAGATTTGGAAGAATATGGACGAGGTAAAGATGACTTTGTTGCCAGTATTTGGTTAACTCAAAAATTGAACGCTTCCAATCCAAATCTCAAAGTATTGGCGCAATGTTTGGCTCGGAATTTCTCGGATTTTTCATCTGCTTCAGAAGATTTTTTGGCCAACTCACTTCAAAATCAGCCAAGAGAAGGGATATGGCAACCCTTGGAAAGTTCTAGCAGTTCCGAGTACTCCCAAATTCGTGACTTTCGAAATTTAATTTCTATTGCCCTCGTAAAAAGATTAGCATCCTCAGGTGCTACCGAATTTGAACTGCCAGATGACCTGAAAGCTACCTATGCCAATCTAAAGTATATCCGTGCACAGGATTTCACCACGTTTCTTGCGGACTACGATCAATTGGGTACAGTGAAAAATGGTAGGTTCAAGGTAAAGTATAAAAACTGGGAAAAAGATTATTTAAATCCTGACTTACCAGCCTGCTTGGAAGACTTTTTATATGACAATAACATTACTAGTGACCGAGATGAGGAGATTGATTTTGATTACTGGAGTTTGCTTGATTTTAGCCATCCCTTTGACGACTTAAAAGTCCTTTCAGATGAATACTATGCTCAAACGCTGGTACTTGACATAGAATTGAAGAACGATAAATTAGAAAGTACATTTATCAGCGAACCGTTGGCCAATTACAGCTATTGGGAGGACATTTTTAAGAACATTCTTGCAAAAAAAGAAAATCTCTCGATGAACGAACTCAATACACTAAACGAGGTTGATGAAGAAATTAAAGAATTTGAAAACTCGGTAAACCAATTTGTAACCAGTTTCGAAAAAGTAATGCCCCTACTCTTCACGGAAGAAAAAGAGTTGGTAAGCATCCTTGAGGAAATTTCAAATGGGTTTGAAACCTTGGAAAGCAATAGCGAATTTAAGAACCACCAAAGCAGCATGTTCAATGATGTGCCTGTCGCATTTTCAGAAATTAAGTTTGCTCCGACAAATCCTTACATTATCAGCCAACTGGAAAAGTCTAATGGCTACATGAAGGTCTTGGCTAACTTTCTGAAAAGTAAAAATGACACCTACCTAGAGATTACTCAGAAGCTTGCAGAGGAAGCAAAGGCTCCCTTTCAGTTTTATTTAGATGAATATTACAAAGATCAGGAAGGCGAGAAATTTGGCTATGCTTCCCTATACGAATACTTCGATTCCAATTTCAAATCCTTTAGTACTTCCAAGGATATGTCCCTGTACCTAGCTGGAAACCTAATTTACGATGTCCCTGATGGTTACGACATTGAAGGAAGAGGAAACATTACCTGGTTTAGTGGCAATACTGCTCGATTGGAAGGAACGCTTTATCCTGCTGGTGGATCAGCAATTACTTCCACCTATTCAGGTAAGATCAGTAGAACACCAGATAGTGATTCAAATAAGGAGAACTTTCCTTTTCTATTTATCTCCTCTGAAAACGATAAATTTTACATCTCTACCACGGATTCGGAATGTGAGCGCACGCTTGTAATTCGTGGGGTGGGTAAGAATGAACCTATAATATTCGTTTTCACTTTCAAAAAATAAGGCTTGTTTTAAGTTGATATAAATTCTTGCTCCTAACTGGAAAACGAGAGAAGTTCAAACAAAACGCTACCTACAAGTAGCGCCGGTTTTTTTTATATAGGGAAAAATAAAATACAATTAAAAGTACTTATCTTACCTAACATAAATATAAATTCAAGTACAAAAAGCACTTAAGTTTTACACTTCAAAAACCACCAAATTGGTATGCTCATCTTTGCTACCACGTCTCTCGTTCTGACTTTTCTGGTCTCCCTTGGTATTTTTGCTCCATCGATTATTTCCACTAAACTTTCGCCGAATTGGAACAAGCAACAATGGACAACCAAGTCAGCGGCAATTTTAGCACTAGTTTGCCTCCTTACCACTGCTGCTTGTGGTGGCAAATCCGTTGAAGAAACCGCTGTTGCAGAAGCCGAAGTATTTGTTCCCTTACCCTTAGATAGTTTGTTTTTAGATCTTACCAAAAAGGACACCTTCGAATACAATCAAGATCCAATGATGGATGGATTCATTTCAAGCTCAAATGGTGCATCTCAGGGGTATGTCAAAGAATTCATTCGGAATTATGGGAGCAATCAGTTGCTAGAAGCTGGTTTAACCTTGTATGAATTTGCCGACAGTACCAGTGCACGCCAGTCTTATGACCAACAGCAAAAAGATCATTTCAGCAAGACAATTGTGGATGAAGACACTGGCAAGGAAAAGAAAAATCCATTCCTTTCTAAGAAAATTGAGATTGAATCCATAGGAGATGATTCCTTTTGCTACAAGTTTGTATCCCCGACCGTAGTGGTCCTTTATGGTAAATACATCATCGAATCTGACGTGTCCATCACTATTGAAGATGGTGTACGGGTGGTAGGCCCATTTACGATGATGAATTCCTTTCTAGACAATGATTTCACACTGGGTAAATCCGTGGAAATAGCGAAGAAACAAGTGGAGAAATTGAAATCCTTGAATCATCGCTAAGCACTGACCATTTTTTCTTTAAAAGAAAGCCACTTGGACACAACGGATTATCGATAGGTCTTGGTGGCTTTTTCTTTTGTGTCTTAGCTCCTCTGCCTGCCCCCTAGAATTACGAGATCACGTAGAAATGGGGGTAAGCCTTTGCGCCTCCGCGTCTTTGCATCCTGCCCTGTAGAATTACGTCGCGCCATTTTTTTTCTCACGAAGATTAATCAGATTCAAATCTGATAACCTCCTAATCTGCGGATACTTGTTCTAAAACATTACAGGGACCTGAATCATGCGGATACCATCTAAACCCAGAAGAAGTAAAGAAATTACCATATAGATTCCTTCATTTAAGCCCTTAAATTCTTAAGCATCCTTAAATCAAATTTTTTTTGAATGATTAAATAAATAATCTTAAAAACTAAAACAAAGTCTTAAATTGTCAGCTAAAAAAATAAAATAAAGGCATTATGGAACTAACAGAAAAAGAATTAAAATCATACAAAGAATATCTTCAAAACAACGAAGATAGCATTTTCTTTACTTTCCCTTTTTTCAAAAGGCTGATTGAAAATAAGGTCGATTTAAATGAATTCACTAAGGTTTGTCCAACTTATTTTTATAATCATTACTTCTTAGAATGGTATTTAGCAGGTGAATTATCAGAAAAGGAAAAAGGAATTTTGTACGACGAATTTTCTGCTGAAACACACATCGAACTGTATCGAAATTACTTTTGCAGTGTATCTGAGGAAGTATCGGAATCAAAAGGAGTAAAGACCATCGAATTGACTGCTTATGGAACTAGTAAAAGTCAAAATCGAAAAGTAATTGCCTTTCGAGGAATCTTTAAAAATGATTTATTGGTTTCCTACGAGTCAAAAATTCAAAATTGTGAACCCCATTCTTACCATCGGAATGATGAATTAAATTTGAGTTACACTTTGACTGATCAAAAATTTCTAGAGGAGATCATTAAACACGATTACAGCGAAATTTTAGGCGAAGAACGATTGAATAAAATTTATTCTATATGGATTGATTTTATAAAGTTAAGATTTGATAGTGAGAAAAAGTTCTTACGTCAAACTAAATATAGCCATATGATTGGTGAAGAAGTCAGTTCAGGTTTGTTAATTGAGGAAAGGACCTTAACATATCATGTTATAGATTATATTCATAAATTGTACGATATAGGTGGCTTGAAACTTATTAAGTTTAGCCATAAATCTTACCCATACAACCGCGAAGGTTACTACTTGAACGACTACTTAGATTTATTTCAAAATTACGTAGTTGAAAGCAACTTTTATTCGGAAAAAATCAAAAAATCCAGTCCAAAAATTTATTCCAAGATAAACTTCGAACTAGAAAAAAGCATACTTAGTGAAATTCAAAGGCTTAAAACTGAATCCATTGAGAAAGCAAAAGAAATGGCAAAGGAAAGGGAAGCAGAAAATGAAAGATTACTAAAAGAACAAAAAAAGGCAAGAATTGGACTTTTTATTCGAATTGCCATCGTAATTATCGCATTTTTACTTTTGCTGAATTACATCATGTAAGTTCCAAAAACACACAATTCAATATATAAATCCTACTCCACTTGTGCACCCTAAATCATCCTCCTAAGAATCAAACCCCAGGGTTTGAACTAATTTTAGACTAAAAGCAATAATTGAGAACCAAACCCCGAAGGGGGGATGGAATTATCCTAAGTGGTCCAGTGACCTTTTCCTATCGCCTCGACACGCTCTTTGGGTCTCTGCGACTTTGCGCGCCATTCTTTTTTTTTCGCACGCAGATGAGGCAGACTTTTATCAAAAACTCCCTGATCCGCGTTGTTTGTTCTGTTTAGATCCGCGTGACCAGTCCCCCGCGGTGGATACGTGAGGGATTATTTCTCGAAATGGCATCAAACCGAAAAGGAAGGAACTCTCTTGTTTCTTGCCTTTTTGAACTTGGCACTTGCCTGCCTGCCTAACGCAGGCAGGCAACTTAACTCTTGGTGCTCTCTACCAAATCCCCACTCAGCACCGCCGAATACCTTACCTTTTTCCGTAAAAAATAACTTTCAAAGTAGCAGTACGACAAATGGCTGATGCCAGTAGTCAAAATTAATATCGTACCCAAAGTCAGGGGGTAGCCCATCCAGGTAGGCAAGGACTGCAGGTCCACGATCAGGGGCAAGCCCTTCAAGACCAGCACCACCGCAAATAAATGGTACACATACAAGCCATAGGAAAGTTTCCCTAAATAGCGAAAAGCTCTATTTTCCAGTTTGACTAGGGTATGCGGGTTGGTAGCTACATTGATGATCAAGCCACAAACTACCAAGGAGGTGAGCTCATCTTGTATCCAACTAAAGGATTTGTAGTCAATACCGTCCACGAGCATCGCCACAAAAAGTAGCAGAAGGCATCCCTGAAGGAATCGATGATACAAAAAGTGAATCATGGACCTATGGTGAAACACCAGGTAGGCTCCTATTCCTCCCAGGATCATAGCCGAAAATCGGGTCCGAATCACCAGCAATTCGAACTGACGATCTAGACTCCCTGCATAAAATTTGAGGGCTAAATATCCTGAAAGCAAAACCAACATGATCCAGAGCAAACTTCTCTTGAATCGGACCACATGCGGCCAAAACAGGTAAAACTGCTCTTCCACTGCAACAGACCAGAGTACATTGGCAAAGGGAACCGTCGGCAAATACACAAAAGCCACATTTGCCGCCAAGCCAAGAAACAATAAGAGTTGCGGCAGAAAATCCCCCATATCCTTGGAATACATGGGCACTTGAA
>JACCDO010342798.1_pt1 | contig 15854 bp, 5 predicted proteins | sample 7446101 | NCBI WGS metagenome assembly JACCDO01 (sample SAMN15323440, study PRJNA562643) | freshwater metagenome | isolation source: river surface water | place: USA:Blue River Watershed | collected 2017-08-16
AGCGAGACCAGCTTCTGCCGCTGTTGGTTGAAGCGGTTCTGGCCCTCTTGCTGCTGCTGTTGCTGTTGCTCCTGCTCTTCCTTGCGCTCCTCTTCGCGCCGCTTCTGCTCGCGCTCGAGCGCAGCGAACAGGTCTTGGCTGCGCTTCTCGACGTCGCGTTGGAGCATCGTCGTGAAGCGCGAAGGGTCCGGGTTGCGGCCCGCGAGACGACGCGCGATCTCGAGCAAGTCATCGCGGTTGGCCTGCAGCACCGTGCGGTAGACGAGGTTGCCCTCTTCCGTCAGCGCGGTGACCATCGTCTCGACGCGCTTCGAGAGCGCCTGCTCCTCCTCGGCGAACTGGGTGCGCTTGCGACGCGACGGGCGCGACCGGGAGCCCTTGTCGGCCTCGGCTTGCAGCGCCTCGGTCTCGAGCGTGATCGGCTGTTGCTTCTCCAAGAACGCGCGCAGCTCCTCCTTCATGCGGAAGAGCAGCTCTTCTTGGCGCTGGTCGAGGTAGCTGTCGCGTTCCTCTTCGAGTTCTTTGCGGGCCTGTTCGAGCTTCTTCTGCGTCTGCTCCTGTTGCTGCTGCGATTCCTCTTCTTCGCCCTGCTGCATCGACTGCTGCGCCTTGCGCGCGGCTTCCGCCGCGTCTTCAAGGGCGCGGCGCGCCTCAGGGTTCTTGCGCTGCTTTGCTTCTTCGGCGAGGCGGAGGATCTCGTCTTCGAGCTGCTTCTGCTGCTCCGCGAGTTCCTTCATCGCCTGCTGTTGCTCAGCGCCAGGCTCGCGCTGCTTCTGCATCTCTTGCTGCGCCTGCTGCAACGCCTGCGTCGCCTCGCGCTGCTGCTGGCTCGCGCTCGATTGCTGGCCCTGTTGCAGCGACTGCTGGGCTTGCTGCATCGCTTCTTGCGCGCGCTGCATCTGCTGCTGCATCGCCTTCTGCTGCTGCTCGGTCAGGCCGCCCTGCGCTTGCGCCTGCTGCATCGCTTGGCTCGCCTGCTCGGCGCGTTGCCGCAGCTCTTGCTGGCGCTCCGCCGCGGCCTGCATCTCCGCCGTGCGGTCGGCACCGGACTCTTGCAGCGCTTGCTCTAGCGTCGCCTTGGCGGCTTCGAGCTGTTCGCGCGAGGCTTGTAGCTGCTGCGGAAGGTCTTGCGGCGATGGGGTTGCTGCTTGCTGCTGCTGGCTGCCGGATTGCGGCTGCGCTTGCGACTGCTGTTGCTGTTGTTGGTTGCCCGACTGCGGCTGCGAGCCTTGCTGCTGCGAGCCCTGTTGCTGAGAACCCTGCTGCTGCGTCGGTTGTTCCCCCTGCGCGCCTTGCTGCTGGTTGCCCTGCTGCTGCTCGCCCTGCTGGGATCCTTGCTGCGATTGCTGCGCGCCTTGCTGCGAGCGTTGGCTGCTCTGCTGCGAACGCTGCTGCCGCTCGCCGGTCTGCGCGTTCGCTTGCTGCTGTGCGCCCTCGCTGGGTTGCGCGTCGCCGCGTTCGCTGGCTTCCTTCTGCTGCTGCAGGCTCTGGCCCGCGGCGCGCAGCGCTTCCTCGGCCTTTGCCAGCGCATCGGCGGCTTGCTGCTCCGCTTGCTCGCCGGATGGCGCGTTGCGAAGTTCGCGCTCGGTCGCGTCGGCGTCGGACGCCATGCGATCGGCGGTGCGCTGTGCGTCTGGGTTCTGGTCCGCCTGTCGCGCGCGCGCTTCCTCGATGGAGCGCATCGCGGCTTGCATGTTCTGCTGCGCTTCCTTCGCGTCGCCTTGCTGCGCCTTCGCTGCGGCGGCGCGCAGTTGCTCCTCCGCCTTCTTCATCGCGTTCGCGGCGCTCGCGTCGCTGTCCTTGCGCTCCGCTTGCGGGCGCGGGTCGCTCGCGTCGAGTCGCTGCTGCAACGCCTTGCTTGCCTCGGCGAGTTGCTCGGCCGCGGCTCCGTTCTGGTTGCCTTCGCTCTGTTCCTGTTGCTGCGCTGCGGCCTTTGCCTGCGCGGCCGCGGCTTGGAGCTTCTGCTGTTGCTCTTGCGGCGAGCCCTGCTGCGCGTCCTTCAACGCATCGCGCAGCGATTGCCATTGCGTGTTCGCTTCGCGCGCGCCCTGACGATCGGGGCGCATCGGGGCGCGCTGCAACTCAGCCTGGAGCTTGTCGGCGGCCTCCTGCATTGCGCGCTGGTCGCCGCCTTGCGTCGCTTGCTGAAGTCGCTCCGCGGCTTGCTGCAGGTCTTCCTTGCGCTGCTGGTCGCGCACGTCGGCCGAAAGCTCGCGCGCGCTCTCCATGAGGTTGCCGAGGTCGAACTGTTGCTGCTTGCTCTCCTGCGCCGCGTTGCTTCCCTCGCTTGCGGCGCGCTGCTCCAGCGCTCGCTGGTTCTGTAGCAGTTGTTCGACGCGCTTGAGCGCGTCCTCGAGCACCGGCCGCCGCGTGCCGGCGGAGCGCGCATTGCGCTGCGCTTCGTTGGCTTGGTCGCGCGCGAGTTGCTGCAACTGCGCCTCGAGCGCCTTCTCGTCGGCGTTGGGCTCGCGCTCGCTCGCGCGCTGCGTCTCTTGCTGAAGGCGCTGTTGGCGGTCCTCCGCTTGGCGAATGCGATCCGCGAGTTCGCCGAGCTTCTCGATCTCCTGCTCCATGTTCTCCACGGAGCGGCGTTGGAGCAGGATGTTGAGCAGGCGCTCGATGTCGGCGATCACTTCTTGCTGCTTGCGCAGCGCGTCGCTGAGTGCGTTGGCCGCGAGGTTGTCGCGGATCGACGCGACGTCTTCGAGGAGCCCCGAGCGTTGCAGGTGCTCTAGTCCCTGCTGCAACAGCGTGACCTGCTCCTGCTTGCCTTCGCGCACATAGCGCTCCTTCAGTCGGTCCATCAGGTCGCGGAGTCGGCCTGCCTTGCGCAGGATCTCATCCTGGTCGCGGCGAAGGCGCTCGATCTGCTGTTGCGGATCCTGGGCTTCTTGCTGCGCAGTCGCTTGGGCTGCGCACGCGAGCGCTAGGAGCACGGCGGCATGGCGGAGAAGGGGTGCCTTCATTTGCTTCCTTGCGTCTGTTGGGTGCGGCTCTGGACGTCGCGTTGCTTCTCGATCAGCGAGCGCGCCTCCTGCACCAGGTCCTGGTAGTCGTTCCACTCGTCGAGCTTCGACAGCATCTCCTGCAGGCTCGCGATCACCTTGTCCTGCATCGCGAGCGCCTGCTGCAGTCCCTGCTGCATGGATTCCATCGAAGCGGCAACCTGCGCCTCCGCGAGCTTGCGCAACAGAGGCGGCGACAGCTCGGCTGCGAGCGAATCCGCCAGCAGCGTCATGCGCAGAATCGGGTCGAGGCTTTGCTCGAGCGCGCCGATCGTGCCGGCTTGCCGTGCCTTCGCGAGGTCGCGGTAGAACGCGGGCGAGAACGGTTGCGGCTCCGCGTGCTCCTTGTGCCACTGCTCGTAGAACGCGATCACGGCCGGCAACGCCGGGCTCGGATCGAGGCGGTTCCACATGTGCATGTCGAACGCGCGCATCGCGCCGCGCAGCATGCGCTCGGACGCGGTCTGGATGCGGCCCTGGCCGACTTCGATCGCGGTGATCTCTTGCGCGGTCGCGGCCGACGGGCGCGGGCTCGTCGCGATCAGGTCGGTGAGGCGCGCACGGCGATCGTTCTGCAGGTCGAGCGCTTGCTCGGCTTCTTCGCGCAGCGAGCGGAAGTGGCGGCCGATCGCCGCCGACAGTTGCGCTTGGTCGACAACTTGCACTTGGCGGCGCGGCAACTGCGTCGTGTTCGCCGTCGGTTCCTTGTTGTCGACGAGGTCGATCTGCAGCGCGAGGCCGTCGGACGCGCCCTGCTGCGGCAGCAGGTCCTTGAGTTCGACCAACTGCATCACGACGCGCTCGTTGCGCTGCGCTTCGTCGGGCGTCGGCGCCGCGAGCAGGTCCTTCTGCGTCACGCGACCTTGGCCCGCGTCGATCTGCAGCGTGCCGAGTTGCAAGCCGAAGTCGTCCTTCGCTTCTGCGCGCACGCAGAGGATCGCTTCGGGCAGCAGCAACGTGTTGGACTCGTCGTCGGGCGTGAGCCAGCGGCCGACCGGCGCGTAGTCCTGCAGCGCGCTGATGGAGTAGGCGCCAGGATTGGGGTTCTTGAGCCCGCCGTCGCCGATCATCTCGACCGTGTAGCGATCGCTCTGCTCGACCGTGAACGAGCCGATGAGCCAAGTCGCAGCGCCGGAGTCGTCGACGATCTCTTCGGCCACGAGCGGCACGCGCTTGTTGCTCTCCAAGAACACGAGCGCAGCGCTCTCGACCTTGGTCGTCGCGCGCACCGACACCTTCGCTTGCGTGCCGATCAGCGCTTCGATTGCGCCGCCAGACTGCACTTCGGTCGGCTTCTTGGCGTAGGCTGGCGGAGTCAGCGCGGCCTTTACGTCGGCGACGAGCGGTGGGTGGATCGTCACGACGGTGACTTCGCGATCGCCGCGATCGTCGTCGCCGCCGCGCGCATGGAACGTGAAGCCCGAAGTCACGCGGCGGAACACGTGGCGGAAGCGCGACCCGGGCCGCTGCGCCGCCGCGATGCTGCGCAGCGAGCCGCCGTTGGTCGTCACGTCGAGGAACACTTCGGTCGGCACGACGCCGTCGGCCAACACCGACACGGGCAAGTCTGCGCCTGCGGGCAGCACGAGCGTCGTCGCGCGGTCTTGGTCTTGGCGCTGCAGGTCCGCGCTCGCGGGCGGCAGTTCGACGATGAGCTGCGTTGCGCGCGGATACGAGACGTCGAGGCCGAGATGGCGCCAGAAGAACGCCGCGGTCGTGTCAGGCGCCGCGATGCCAATTCCGAGGAAGATCGCGAGCGCGCACGATGCGGCGGCCCACAGGCGGCGCGTTCGCGTCGGCACGAACAGTTGGTCCATCGGCAACTGCTGCGCGCTTTGCGCGGCGTCGGCCAAGACCTGCTCGATCATCGCGGGCGACTGATTGCGCAGCGCTGCGCCGCCGTCTTGTTCGAGGTCGCGCTTCAACTGCACGGCGGAGACGAGCCGTTCGTGCAACTGCGGGAACGCGCGCTCGAGCATCACCGCCGCATCGGTGGCGGAGAATCGGCGCGTCGCCGGATAGACCAGGAACCGCCAGCCAGCGAAGCCAAACGCGCCGAGCGCTGCGAGCGTGTGGAACACGCGGATCGGCGTGGGCAGTCGCAGCACGTGGTCGAGCGCGAATGCGCCGAGCGCGATCGCCGTGGGCAGCAGGAGCGTCGAAGCGAGGCCGTGCCACGCAAAGCGCGAGCGAACGCGCGCGAGCTGCCCTTCGAGCAACGCGTCGATCTGGCGCGACAGCGCGTTGCGCGCTGCGTCATCGAGGCGCTGCGGCGTGGACTGCGACGAGACTTCGGTGGGTTCTGCCACGTTCAGCGCTGGAAGATGGGCAGGTATTGAAGGGGGATCTGCAGGATCAACGTCGCGACTGCGGTGCCAAACGCGGGGCCGGGGCCGACGTCATTGGGCCAGCTGCCATCGGGGCGCTGCATGCGCAGCAAGCGGCTCTTCACCTCGGCGAAGTAGCGCCGCCACTGCGGGCCGCCGGTGATGTAGTAGGCCTGCACCGCGTAGTAGTGGCCGTAGTAGAAGAAGTAGTGCCCGTGCTCGTTCTGGTCGTTGAACGTGAACAGCTCGCGATCCATGTAGTCGAGCGCGTCCTTGATGACCGGGCTGTCGTACTCGCCAGCCGCATACAACGTCGTCACGCCGGCGCCGGTGAGCGGGAACGTCGCGCGCGTCTGTTCCTTGAGTTGGTAGCGGAACGAACCGCCTTCATCGCCGTAGCCGCCGCGGCCGCGCCATGGGCGACGCGATGCGCGTTCGTTGCTGCGCACGGCGCTGCGATAGACGTAGTTCTGCGCGTTGCGAATCGTCGTGGCCGGCACGTGGATGCCGACGTTGCGCGCGCTGCGCAACGCGAGCACTTGGCACACGGTGATCGACATGTCCGACTCGCGCGCAAACGGGCGATAGCGCCAGCCGCCTTCTGCGTTCTGCGACGAGACGATCAGGTTGACCGACTGTTGCAGCACGCTCTTCACGCGCGGGTTGTTCGACATGCCGTAGATCTCGGCGAGGAACAACGTGGCGAACGCATGGCTGTACATGCGCGAGCCGTTCTCGGTGATGTAGCCGTCGTCCTGCGCGCACGAGAGCACGTGGTCGAGGCCCTTCGTGATCGTCTCGCCATACTTGCCGCGGTCGGGCAGGTGGCCGCCGGCGAGGAAGCTGATGCACGCGAGCGCCGTGACGCCGACGTGCGGCAGCGGGCGGTTGTCGACGGTCTCGTAGTCGCTGTTGAGCTTGTAGCCGACGAGCTGATCCCAGCTTCCCGTGCGCTCCTGCGTCTTCTGCAGGTATTGGAGCCCGCGTTCGATCGCGGCCTTCGTTTCGGCGTCGACGAGATGGTCGTCGACCGAGCTGCGGATGCGCTGCTCTTGCGCAACGGCACGTTCGCTCCATGCAAAGGGCGCAGCGAATGCGAGCATGCAAGCGAGCGCCGGGAGCGGATTGCGGAGTCGGGTCATTTGGGTTCCTCGCCTGCGCCGAACAGGAACAGCCGCGAGTCAGTGACGAGCACAGTGTAGGCCTCGGCGGTGGCCAACTCATGGGGCGATCGCGGCGGTGCCGGGACGATGAGGCTGGTCTTGCCGCCCGGCAGCGCCGAAGAACGGTCCGCCGTGCGCAACGCGTAAAGGCGCACTGGGCCGGTCGATCGGCGCGATTGCGTCGCGTAGACGAGCAGGCCGTCGCGGATCCACGGCGTGCGCAGCACGTCTTCGGACGAGCTGCCCGCCGGCGTCTGGAACGGCTCTTCGCCGTCCACGAGCGGCAGGCAGACGAGGCGGCGGTCGCCGCTGTCGGGATCGAGGTCCGACAGCAGGAGGCGATCCGGCGACGGCGCATCGGTGCGCAGGCGGCGCCAGTTGAGCACTTGGATGTCGTTGCCGAGTCCGATCGTGCGGATCTGTGCTCCGGTCTTTGCGTCGAGCACGAACGCTTCGCCAGGCGCTGCGGGCCGTCCGCCGCGCGCGGGCGCTCCGCCGGCGACAACCGCGATGCGGCCATCGCGCAGCGCTTCCATCGCAAGCGACTGGCCCTGCTTGCCGGTCCATTGCCACGCGACGCTGCCATCCATCGCAATCGCGATCAGCGCGGGCGCGCCATCGCCGCGCAGCGCGCCGTCGAGCGGAACGTAGACGCGCTCTGAGTCGCCGAAGAACCGCTGCAACAGCAACGGCGATTGGATCACTTCGGGCGGAGCCTTGGCTGCTTGCTGCAAGTCCGCGCCGAGTCCGATCGCCGCGGTCGTGCGCCCTGTCAGCGGATCGATGCGCAGCAGCGTGGTGGGGCCGCCTTCTTGCGTGCGCGTGAGCAACAAGTCCGTCGCGGAGGGGCGAGGCTGTGGCGCGTAGTCCGCGCCGCTGAAGTCGCGAGTGAACACTTCGCGTCCGGTCAGCGGCTCGATGCCGCTCAGCGTGACGCGGTCGTCGTTGCGACGTTGCGTGACGAGCAGCACGCCGCTCAGCACGCCGTGGCACACGTGCAGCGTTTCGTCTTGGTTCCGCGACCAGATGGCCGCGCCCGTGCGCGCGTCGATCGCGTCGATGCGTTCGAGCGAGGGCACGACGAGCACGCTGCCGCAGAGCCACATGCGTTCGACGCCGCCCGTGCGATGCACGAAGCGAGTCGGCAACGCAGCATCGCTGAGGTCGATGCCGCGCACTTGGTCTTCGATGCCGAGGTAGAGCATCGGTGCGATGGGCGACGAGAAGCCGTCGACGGCGCGCATCGGCAACGCGCGCATGCTCGCGGGCGGCGCGGGGTTGTCCATCTCGCGCACGATCGCGGCGGGCAGCGACATGCGCAGCGCAGTGGACTCGGGCGCGGCGGCCTTCGCGAATGCGGCTGCGATCTCCGCGTAGCTCTTGCCGTTGTCGCTCGGCCAATCCGATGCACCAGCGTCGTCGCGCAGCGTCGCCATCAACGCATGCGCAAACGCAAGGTTGCCGCGAATGCGCGCGGCCTCGGCGGCGCGGCGCACCGCGCCCGGATTGCGCGCTTCGCCGCGCGAACTGCGCGACCACACGTCGATCGCGGTGGCGAGGTCGCCGCTCTCGACCGCGGCGTCGAGCAGGCGTTGTTCTGCAAGGCGCGCAGCATCGCTGTGCGGATACGACTCGCACACGACGCGAAGCGCGCGAGGATCGGAGCCCGCGGCGGCGAGGCGCTCCGCGGCAGCCTTCTCGATCGATGCGTAGGCGGCGCGGCCGTTCGCTTCGAGGATGCCCGCGATCTCCGCGTGCGCGACCTCGCCGACCGTGCGGCGCAGCAGCGCGCTCTTGCCGTGGCGCATCAGCAAGTCCTGCCATGCGGCGAGTCGGTCGGCGGGATCCGTGCACAGCCGCGCGAGGCGCCACGCGACGTAGACATCGACGTCGACGGGGCCGAGCGCTTCGGGCAACGCGTAGGACGCGCCGCGTCCGCGTTGCAGCAGCGTCGACAACTCGCGGCGCAGCGCGTCCGCGTCATTGGTCGAGCGCTCCAAGACGAGCGACTGTGCGCGCAAGAACGCGGTTTGGTCCGGCGCGATCTCGCGCGCGTCGATCAGCAACGCGAGCGAATCGGCGCCGCGCTTTTGCTCTGCGCGCGCAATCGTCGCGTCGAACAACCGGCGCAAGAACGTTGCGTGCAGCGGATGTTCCTTGGGCAATCCCTGCGCGACGCTCGCCGCTACGCCGCGGCGGCACAGCGCTTCGATCTCGACTTCGCTGCCCGCGCCGCTCGCAGCGGTCAGCGTGCACATGCGAAGGATCGCGGCGGGATCGTCGGGCGACGCCTCCATGATCTTGCGGCTGCGCTCGCGCAGCGCCGCGACATCCGCGAGCGCCTCGAACGCGCCGTTGCGCAGCGAGATCGCAATGCCATCGACGAGCAGCAAGTTGCCGGGCGCAGCGAAGGTGAGCTGCGGAGCATCTTGCGCGCGCGAGCCGTCTGGGTTCACGACCTTGACCGAGTCCTGGCGCGGGATCCAGATGCGGCCATCCGTGAGCGCGGGCCGCGGGAACTCGTCTTGGTCGTCGAACAGCGCGTCGCGCGGGCACACCTGACGGATCGCAGCGGGTCGTTCGAGCGGAGCGCTGGGCCGCGCCTTCACTGCGACAACGCCAGCGCCGGAGAACACGAACTCGTCGCCGAGCGCGCCGCACAGCCAGCGCACGTCGTTGGGGCCGTTTGCCTTCGCTTCGTGCGCGATGCGCCAGAGCAACTCGCCGGTGAGCGCATCGATGCCGAGCGCGAACTCCGAGTCGAGCGGCGTGAACGCGACGACGCCCGATGACACGGACGGCGGGCTGTTGTGGAAGAACACGGGCCGCGGGTCTTGCCCCTGGATCTGCGTCGGCGGCATCGGGACCACGTCGTACGACGTGATCCAGCGAATGCGCCCCGTGTCGCGTTCGAGCGCGTAGCAGACGCCGAGGTTCGACGAGCCGAACAAGAGGCCATCGCGCTCGCACAGCGGCGACGCGGCGAACTCCTGGCTCGCGTTGCCGAACATGTTGACCTCTTGCTGGCTGCTGCAGACGAGGCGGCGCCAGCGCGGTTGGCCTGTGCGGATGTCATAGGCGCCGACGTAGAACGCGATCGCGCCGGAGCGGTCGTGCACGGGCGCGTAGACCGTGTCGCCGATCACGAGCGGCGCGCCGCACGTCGCATGGCTGCGATAGCGCTGCTCGATGGGGCCGCCGAGCGAATCGAAGTGCGACCACAGCAACTTGCCGGTTGCGCGGTGGAACGCGAACAGGCGGCGTTCCGGGATGCGCTTCATGATCGTGAACGCGCCCTGATAGCGCACCGACGTGGTCTGGTCGGGCACCTGCAGCGACGCGACGACGACGTCATCGCCAACCGCCGCGGACAGCGAGAGGTTGGGGTTGACGGAGTTTGCGTATTCGCGGAGCCCGCGCCCATCGCTCGTCTCGCGCAGCGGCGATTGCGAGCCCCAGACGAGTTGGCCGCGCAGCGGGTCGAACGCGAGCAACTCCATGCCCGTGTTGATGTAGATCGCGTCGAGACCGCCGGTCGCGTGCATCGCGAAGCTCGCGCCGCTGCCGTAGTCGAAGTTGGTCGCTTGGACCGAATCAGCGAACGTCGACTTGGGGCTGCCCGCAGGATCGGCCATCAAGCGCGCGCCGTCGCCGCCGCCGCCGATGCCGTTCCAGTCCGTCGCGTCCTGCGATGCGGGCAGCGCGCGCAACGTCGCTTGCTCCGCTTCGGTCAAGCTTGGGCGCGTGCGCAGCGAGCCCGAGCGCGCGAGCGCCTCGGCGCAGGACAGGCGCGAGAACGCGGCGCGTTCTTCGTCACTGCCAAATGCGGATGCCAGAAGCGCGTGCGAGAAGTGCGTCGCCGCCTCGTGCCCATCGCCGCGTTCGAGCGCGAGGTCGCCAAGGCGCAGTCGCGCCGCCATGCCTTGCTTCGACGCGGGGAATCGCTCCGCGAGCAGGCGCAGTTGCTCCGCGCGCAATTGCGCGAGGTCCTTGTCGCGCAGCGCGCCGGCCTCGCGACGCATGAGCTCCTCGTAGGCGGCCTTCGCGGCGGGCGGCAGGTTGGCCATCTCCATCACGAGCGCCGAGCGCAGGCCGAGGAACCGATTGGGGCCGATCGCGACGGTGCCGCCGTTCTCGGCGAGCAGCACGCGGTGGAGCCGTTCGACCGCGGCCTGGTGCGCGCCCTGCGCCAGCTCTTCGCGCGCTTGCTCCCACTCGTGCACGTTGTCTTGCGAGCGCGTGAGGCTGAACAGGCTGTCGTCCTGCGTCGTCACGAACTCTTGCGGCGTCGGCATGACGCGGCGCGTCTGCGCGAGCGCGCTCGGCAGCGCGGTCGACAGCAACAGGGGCAACAGCAGCGTGCGGGGTCGGTTCACGGGCGGGATCCGAGGACGAAACGGCGCGCAGGATGCTCCGTGAGCCAGGGGCTCACGAGCACGCATTCATCGGCAGGAACGGGACGTTGGCTCCTACCGATACCCCCGAGGCACGCCGTGGTTTCTCGCCCTGCGGCTCCGTGGGGGGGAATCATGTGGGGTTCTTCGACAGCGGGGCGTCGCCCGGACTCAGACCAAACGCGCGCGTTTGCGCAGGATCCACTCCGCGCCCAGCAGCAGGAGCAGCAGCAGCAGCGAGGTGATCTGGTCCCACGCGGGCTTGGTCCGCGTCTCTTCGCGGCTCTCGTAGGCCTTGCGGTCCTTGAAGTCCTGCGCGAGCGAGTCGGCGTCGGCCAAGAACACCGAACGGGCGCGGCCGTCCTTCTCGGACGACGCCTGCGCGATCTTCTGCAGCGTCTCCTGGTCCTGGCTGCTGTCCGCGAGCTCGCGGTCGGGCAGTCGCACGAGCACGTCTTCGCGCGCTTGCACCGTGTCGGCCGGGTTCTGGTTCTGGAACACCAGGAAGCTGAACGCGCCGGGGTCGTTCATCGTGAACGTCGCCTGGTAGGTCCCAGGCTCGCCGGGAACGCTGCGCAGCGAGCGACGTTCGACTTGGCCCTTTTGGTCGCGCAAGAAGATCGGCTGCTCTTGCTCCGCGGTCGGCTGCAGTTCGCTGTCCTGCGCGCGCAATTGCACGCGGACTGAGTCGCCGGTCTCGAGCACGATCTTGTCGACGGTCAGTTCGAGCAGGTCGTTGCGGCGCTGCAGGCGGCCCTGCGCGAGATGACGCACGACGTTGCGCCAGAACGCGTCCTGGTAGAGCTCGCCATACGGGTAGCGCCAGATCCACGTCTCGTCGGTCGCGATGAAGAACGTGTTGCCGCGCGGGTGCGGCGACACGACCGCGAGCGGGCGCTTGCCGTAGCGACTCTCGTCGATGGGGTGACGCATCAGCACCGTCGCGCCGGGCTTGCTGCGCAGCGTCGGGTAGTAGACGCGGAAGCCGGGCAGGCCCTCTTCCCACAGCTTGCGGTTGAGCGCCGGATCGCGTTGCAGCATGAGGATCTCATGCGGCTGCAGCGGGTTCTCGAGCCGCGCGCGGAACGGGCTGCTGGTGTCTGGCTTGTTGCGCGGGTTGCTGAGCCACACCGGGTCCTCGAGCACGACCGGCAGCAGGTCTTGCAGCGGCGTGTTGCGGTAGCGCTCCGGCATCGCTTGCGGGCCGTAGAGGAAGCCGACGCCGCCGCCGAACTCGACAAAGCGCACGAGCATCTCGAGCCAACTGCGCACGCCTTCTTCGGTGGGGGCGATGCGCTCCGGCGCGAGGTCGCCGATCAGCACGACGTGGTACTGCAGCAGCTCCTTCTCCGTGCGCGGGATGTCCTTCAACGGCGGCAGCTCGTCGCTGTGCTCTTGCACGAACTTCGGGCTCGCGTCGAACAGCACCGCCTGCATCTGGATCGATGGGTCGACGCGCTGCAGCGCGTTGTGCACGTAGCGGTATTCCCAGCGCGGCAGGTCCTCGAGGTAGAGCACGCGAATGCGCTCGTCGTTGACGCGCAGAAAGCGCGTGTCGGCGTTGTCGTCCGCCTGGCTCTCCTCAGGCATCGAGGCGAGCGAGAAGCGCAGCGTCCAGTCGCCAGCCTCTTCGAACGCGCACGACAAGCGAACGGGCAGCGCCGCGCCGTCCTCGGGCAGGTCGATCGTCGTGCTCGTCAGCGCGCGCTCGGGTTGGCCTTCGCGCGAGCCGTGCAACTCGACGCGCGTCGTCTTGCCGGCGAGTCCCTCGGCGCGCACCGTGACGTCGAACGCGACCGTCTCTTGGCGCAGCGCTTCCTTGGGGCCGGGCGGGCCGACGAGCCACGCGTTGCGCGGCGCCTTCGGGTCGCCGACGCCGATCGTGTGGATCGGCACGCCGCGCAGCGCGAAGCGTTCTGCGACTTCGATCGGATCGAGGCCCGCGTTGCTGCGGCCATCGGACACGAGCACGACGGCGTCGAGGTTGCTGCTCGCAGCGGTCGCGAGGTGCACGTCGAGCGCGTCGCCGAGCTGCGTGCGGTTGCCGCGCGCGGTGACTTCGGTCAGTTCGCGGATCGGCAACGGCTTTCGCTGCACGCGGAACAGGCGGACGTCGTGTTCCTTCTTGAGCAGTTCCAACAGGCCGCCGGAGCGCGCGAGGACCTTCTGCGCAAGCTCCGCGCGCGACGTGGCGCCGATGTCGACGCCGGGCAGCAGCGCTTCGAGCGCGGCCCGCTGGTCGCCGTCGGGATACGCGTCCTTGCGCGACATGCTCGCGCTGTCGTCGACGAGCACGTGCACTTGGTTCTGCGTCTTGCGGTAGACGGTCGTCTCCCACGCGGGCTGGAACAGCAGAACGCAGCACAGCGCGATCGCCGCGCCGCGCAACGCGGACAGCGTGATGCGCGTGTTGCGTTCGAGTCGCGTGAGTCCCGTGTAGGACCACCATGCGGCGAGCGCGATCGCGGGGAACACGATCAGCGCGAGCACCCAGTAGGGCGGCAGCCACAGGAAGCGGAACGTCTCTTCGACGTGCGTCGATTCGCCTTGGAACAACGGCAACTTGGGGAGCAGCGCGATCATCGTTCAGCTCCTCTTCACCGAGACGTAGCGAGCCATTGCCGCTTCGCCGAGCACGAGCAGCAGCGTGAGCAGCAGCAGCGACGGCGCGAGTTCGTCGTCCGAACGATCGTCGCTCGCTTCGCTCTGCGTCGGCATCTGCGTGTGGATTCGATCGACGCCGAGCGCGGTTGCGGCATCGGCATGCGGCGCATACGTCAACGCGCCTTCGGCTGGATCGACGCGCACAGCGAACGTCTGGCTGTAGGGCTCGTTGCCGGTGTCGCGCGCGAGCGTCATCTCCACCGTGTAGAAGCCGGCCATCGACGCGCCAGACCACGCGGGCAGCGCATAGCGACCGCCGGGCAGCGCGCGCGGCTCCTCGGCGAGCGGCATCTTCTTGCCGCCAGCGCGCTCGGGCAGCAGCACTTCGATGTCCTTGGGGCGAGCGGGCGCTGTCGCCGCGAGTTCTGCGCCGACATCGATCTGGAACAGGTCGCGCGCGGGGCTCGACAGCCACTCGATCATGCCGTGCAGCAACGGGAACACGACGAACGGGTCCTCGAGGCGGTTCCAGCGCTTGCCGTCGTATTCCGACGCCGGCGTGCTGAGCAGGAACGCAGCGCGGCCTTCGCCGAACTCGCTCGTGACGAGTAGCGGCGATTGGTCAGGGTCGGTGAGGCGCAGCACGACGCTCGCCTTCTCCGCGAGCGAGTCCTTGGGAACGCCGAGCCACTGCCACACCGGCACCGCTTGCAGGATCTCGCGGTAGACCTCTTCGTCGAACTCGCGCAGCGATCCGTGTTGCGGCATCGCGATCACCGCAGCGCGCGCCTGCGACGAACCCGATTCGCCGCCGCGCGGCTGGCCGAGGCGGAACGGCATCGGCCCTTCGCCCATCGCGTGGAGTTGCAGGTCGTAGCTCGCAGGATCTGCGCGGCGGCCGAACGCGACGAGCAGGCCCTTGCCCGCTTGCAGCGCGCGTTCGATGCCAGCGCGGGCGCGCTCATTGATGCGATCGACGTCGGCGAGAATCGTCACGTCGAACGCGCTGGGATCTTGCTGGCCGGACAGCAGCGCGAGCGTGTCGCACACCGTCACTTCGAAGCGGCCCAACTCGCCAGCTGCCTCGCGCTCCTTGTCGTTGGCGCCGAAGTCCTGCGGGTCGAGCATCCCCTTGTAGAACCAGCCGTAGGTCTTGAGCGGATCGTCATCGGCCGCGCCATCGACGACGAGCACCTTCATGCGCTCCTTCACGTCGAGGATCGCGCAGCGCTCGTTGTCGGCTTCGAGCGCATCTTGGTCGATCACCGCGCGCAGTCGCTTCTTGCCGGGCTCGCGCACGACGATCGAGAACTCCGCTTCGCCTTCGGCCTGCGCTTCGAGCTGCACTTGCTTGCGCATCGGCTCTGCGCCGTCGACATCGAGCGCCACTTGCACCGAAGCGCGCGATGCGCCGCGGTTCTGCAGTCGCGCCGTGATGACCAGCGGCATGCGCGCGAGCGCCACGGGTTGCTCGCATTGCAGGCTTGTGATCTGCACGTTGTCGACGCTGCCGCCCTGTCGCTCGTCGGCGATCGGCGACACGTCGATCCAATGCACTTGCGTCCCTTCGCGCGCGCGCAAGCGGTCCATCGTGTCGCGCAGCGTGTCCTTGAAGTCGGGGCCGTCCGCCTGCGGCGCAGCGTTGCGCTGCGAGTCGAGCAACGTGCCGAGCGCGCGCGTCTGCAGGTCGGTGATCACGTGCACTTGCGCGCTGGCGTCAGCGCCTTCTTCGAGCAGTTGCGCGACTTGCACGAGCGATGGCGCGAGGTCCGTCGCCGCGTCTTCGGGGCGCGTCGTCTCCTGCCACAGTGCCTTCGCGGCCGCGAGATTGAGTTCCCGCTGCACGACGAAGCGAGGACGCACGCCAGCGAGCACGAGCGTGACCTTGTCCGCGTTCTCGGGCGAAGCCTGCAGCGACTCGATCAGTCGCGTCGCCATCGCGCGGCCCTTCTCGAACGGGCTCTGCGCGCCATCGCGCGACGCGCCCATGCTGTAGGACTGATCGAGCACGACGATGTGGTGCGTCGATCCGCCTTGGCCGAGCAAGCCCGCCGCGCTCTGCAGCACCGGGCGCGCGATCGACATCGCGAGCACGACGGGGATCAAGCAGCGCAACAACAGCAGCAGCAGGTTCTCGTTGCGGAGCCGATTGCGCGTCTTCTGGTAGGCGCGCAGCAAGAACTCCATCGCCGCCCAGTCGCGGCGCTTGTGCCGCTGCCGATTGAGCAGGTGGATGACGAGCGGAACGGCGAAGAGCAGCGCGCCCGCGACGAGGCCTGGGTTCAGGAACTGCACGCGTTACTTCCTGCGCTTGCGACGCGCGGCGCGCGCCGAGAGGTAGGAGGTGAGCACGACGTCGAG
>JACCDO010701892.1_pt1 | contig 15853 bp, 13 predicted proteins | sample 7446101 | NCBI WGS metagenome assembly JACCDO01 (sample SAMN15323440, study PRJNA562643) | freshwater metagenome | isolation source: river surface water | place: USA:Blue River Watershed | collected 2017-08-16
AATCCCGTGGTCCAGGACGCATGGGCCGCTATGCTACAGTCTAAGGGCCAATAAAGAAGTAGTACCAGAGTTTTCATATGCACAATATAGCAATCGCCAGTTTTATTGGCGGCTCCTATTTTGGCGGTAGTCAATCCGTGGCTACGCTGAATTTGGCCGAGCTTCTAACTGACCTTGGTCACAATGTCACACTAATCCATGTAGGAGAAATGGAGGTCCCGCCCACGCCACAGTCCTACTGGTTCATTGACTGTGACCGCATCAAAACCATGTGGCCCGTAGTAGGTCTGCGCACAGCCTTAAATGCACAGCCGGCACCGCGCTACGATCTGCTTATTGATATGGTAGGCATTTTGACCACCGAAGACCGTCATCATCTTGCACGCCGCAATGTGCTATTTGCGCGTGAGCACGGGGCTTTGCGTGAAATAGAGGCTTCCATTTATCCTATTATGAGCATTCGTAGGGCAATTAAGGCGGTGGATGAAATCTGGATGTGGGATACATTGACACCCGAGGACGAAGAGACCTGGACTGCTATAAGCGCTGGCAAGCCAACCCGTCGTCTCCCATTTTTCTGGTCACCAGGACCCCTAATTGCCCATTTGGAGAGTCTGCCGCCGGCAAACCCACCTGCTGCAGCATCAGAGCCGTGGGTGATTCGTGTGGCTGAATCCAATCAACGCAACGGGAGCTCTGCGATTTTCCCGCTAGTTGCACTGCGAGCAGTATGCGAAGCCAAGACAGTGCCTATTAAGAATATTATAGTGCATAATGGCGAGCATATTAAAGATAATAAATTTTTCCAAGACAACGTATTTAACCACGCAAAAGTTACGGGAGTAGAATATAATTTTGTCGGCCGTCAGCGTATTTGTGACTGGCATTTACTCGGAGAAAATACGGCCTTATTGGGTCACGTGCGATTTGCTCATGGAAAATATTCGTATTTTGATTGTGCTTGGACCGGCACACCAGTCATCCATAATAGCACATGGCTAAAACAATTAGGAGGCGTGTGGGCTGATTTGTATTACGAGGCCAACAGTATTTCGGGGGTGTTGGCCGCATTTGGACACCTTCCTATTGCAACGGCGGCCCTACACGCAGATTTGACTGCGACTCGTCAGAGACTATTAGAAGTGTGGGGTGGAGGGCGTGCAGACGTCCAAGGTGGTTGGCGTGCGGCGATTGAGGGGATTTTTGCTGGACAGCCCTTGCCTATTGTACCACTCCATGGAGCGGTAATGCCTATGCAACCCGCAACTCCAGCTCCACGCACCACGCTAACTGTCGCCTTTGTGAATATGTGGGAAAATTTCCAGCCGTCCTATAATTTCTTTACGCTTTTACTTGAGGCTGCTACACGTAATAGACCAACTCCATTACAGATTCGCGGAATGGGCTATTATGAGGTGAAAGCTGCCGGCGTGAAGCCAGACCTGGTGGTCCTGGGTCCTTATGGGGACCAGACGCGTGATTTCCCGCCATTCCCTGGAGTGCCGACTGTATTTCACACGGCCGAACAAGTGCCAGTCCCATTAGACTGTGCGGATGTGTTCTTGAACCTTGGATTTACGTATTCAACTGTTCATACTGTGGATCGTGTAATGCGCTTACCGCTCTGGATGATGTCCATTGATTGGTTTGGAGCAGACAATGAACGCCTAGTAAATCCAAAGCTGATTCCACTAGAGCGGGCGTGTGGGGTCAATAAGACGGAGTGGGAGCGCAAACAGAAGTTCTGTGCATTTGTGGTGACAAATCCAATGAATCCTGTACGAAACTCGGCGTTCCATACACTGGACGCCTACAAGCACGTAGATTCGGCCGGCCGATTGTACAATAACGTGGGTGACAGCATTTTCGCAGGAGCGGGCGGGGGTGGTGGAGAGATGCGCAAACTGGAGTTCTTGAAGGACTACAAGTTTGTCATCGCGTATGAGAATCAGCGCGCGCCAGGGTATGTCACAGAGAAGATTTTCCACGCAAAGGCAGCAGGTGCTGTGCCAATTTACTGGGGCGCACGCGAAGTCGTGGAGGACTTTGACCCACGCGGCTTTGTGAATGCGAACGACCTGGAAGGACAGGATTTGGTGGCGGCTGTTATGGAGGCGGAGGGGCGTTGGCAAGAGATGGCAGCAGTTCCTGCAGTGTCTGCTGAGAGGGCACGCGAGATTCGCATCACACTTGCGGATATAGCACGCCGTATCTTAGCGAAGGTCGGTGAAGAAAACCTTAGTTATGTTCCTGGGCTATTAGGGCGCGAGTGGATTGAGTCCGTAGAGCCCGCACAAGCGGCTCCGCTAACCCTTGCACCTAAATCTACCCCAACACCACCTAATAGTACAATGACGGCAATGAATGAACACACGCCTGTAGTGTTTGCCACATATGCATCAAAGAAGTTCCTTGGGTCTTTGACTCAATGGATGAGTTATATTGAGAAGCAGGCCGCAGCATTCAAGGAGTATAAGATTGCTGTGTTCTTGGCCCGTGATGTGAATGCAGAAGCTCAGGCAGAGATTGCGAAAGTATCCAATTGTGATATGTATGTAGTCCCTGACACGGCGCCGGCGGATTTCCCTGATTTCTGGGAGCAGTTGCATTATGGCTGGAAACTCTATGTGTGGAAAGTGCTTGCAAAGCAGGCTGCGTATGCTGGGTCTTTAGTGCTCTACTCAGACGCCGGCTCAGTAATGGTTCGGCTGCCACTAGAGGCTGGGGAGATGGCCATGACACATGGTGTGTGCTTGTACGAGGACGAGACGCAGCTCAACAAGTACTGGTGTTCGGCGCCTTTCAAGGCTGCTCTTGGAGTTACAGATGCAGAGTTGGAGAAGTTTCAAACCCATGCATGTCTTGTGGCCTTCAAATCGGGTCACGAGCTAGCTATGCGGTTCTTTGACGAGGCCTGGACTTGGGCACAGCGTCGTGATGTGCTCGCTGGTCCTAAGTGGGAAGGGGTGTTGGCAACGGGCCAACCATATGGGCATCGCCATGACCAGTCTATTATCAGCATTTTGGGCCGCCGTCATCCAGTTGCGTGGATACCTGGCAAGCATGATTATTGTCACGACAGTTTGCGTCGTACATTTATTACTGGAGCAGCATATTATGTACATCGTGGTGATTTCAAGCGCAACGATTCATTCATGAACCTTTTCACAGACGCGTTTGTTGTAAATATGGCTCGCCGCGCGGACCGTCTGGAGAAGTTCAAGTCTCAAAATCCTCTGATGAAAAATGTCCGTGTATGGCCTGGTGTAGATGGACGGGCAATGAAGCTTACACCGCACATTGCACGCATGTTCCGTTCCAATACATTCCATTGGAAAAAGGGAGTAATGGGTTGCTGCCTTTCGCACTTGGGTATTTGGTATCAGCTGGCGTCAGAGCCTGGGCCCGAAGATGCGACGTATTTTGTATTTGAGGACGATGCACAACTGCGACCGAATTTTGAGATGGAGACACTGCGGGCAATGATGAGTGCGCCAAAGGAGTTTGATTTGCTCTATTTTGGTGGTGTATTACCTCCAAATAAGACAATGCTAGAGGCTGCAAAAGAGCCAGTGGATGGTGGTCCCTGGTGTCGTGTGCGGCCAAATCAGATGTTTGGTCAGCGCGAGCCGACGCGGTATTTCCACTTTTGTACCTATGCATATGTAATATCAAAACGTGGCGCCCAGAAGATGCTTGACTTCATTAAGGCACATGATGGGTACAACACAAATGTGGATCATATGATGTGTGGTGCTGGTCTTGCCGATACATTCAAGCTTTATTTCCTGGACTCACAGCCTGTAGGTTGTATTCAAGAAGAGGATCCTCGGTATATACATTCTGACTTTAACAATTATGGGCGTGAAGACACGTTTGACAGCGACCTGTGGAACAATGATGAGCGTTTCACGGAGGCTGAGCGAGAGGCTGCAATCGGCGCTGGAGCACCCTTAAATGTACAGATGACATTGGCCGAGACACGAGGGCTTGTTATCCCTACTACAGAGGCTGTAAAAGCTCCTGTGGAAGCATCTAGTGTGATTGCACCAGACAAGCAAAAGAAAGTTATCTACACTTTCACGGAAACATATAATTCTATGGAGTGTGATTGGCTAAAGGAGCTCTTGCAAGCCGACCTGGAGTTCCGTGGGATTCGTACAATTCCCCTTGGTCAGACCATTACACCACCCCCGCTTTGTATTGTTCAGCGCCCAAACATGGACTTCTGGAAGAATCTCTTTGCATTCTGGAATGGTCTAGGTCAGACATTCTATGCAATTCACTTTAGCGACGAACACGCAGCCATCCCTGACCCCATTGAGTGGTACAGTTATGCTGCATGTAAGGGTGTTATCAGGAATTATCCACGTGCTGATGTCCCAGTTGCACCACACATCCTAACAGTCCCTCTTGGGTATGCACGAGGCCGAGCAGGTCCAAAGCAGCAGCGCTCTTCCGCTGAGCGCGGACTTGTGTGGGCCTTTGAAGGGACTAACTGGGCTGGTCGTGGGAAACTATTAGAAGGGTTGCGCGGGACTAGTGTAAAGCATCATATGGAGCTGCGGGGTGAGTGGCGCGAGGAAACGCCGTATGATGCGGGGGCATATTGTGCGCTGCTAGACAATACAAAGGCAGTTCCTGTGCTTGCGGGGAATAACGTTGAGACGTTCCGTATGTGGGAGGCGCTGGAGCACGGATGTGTGCCCCTATATGTTCGCCAGGCAGGTGACGACGCATATTGGTCGTTTTTGACGGCTAAGTTGCCAATTTATGCGGTGCCATCGTGGGAGACTGCTGCAGATACTCTGAAGGTGCTGACAGAAAACGATATGGTGTTGGACATGTATCGCGCGACACTTGTAGGGAAGTGGGCGGAATGGAAGACTGAGCTGAAGACAAAGATTGCAGAGCTACTTGCGTAGAGGGGGGTAGAAGAATCTAAACGTAGAATACGATGAATTCTCAAATAGGTATGTCAGACCTTGCTAGCTATTTGAGAAATCTACAGAACGCAATCCAGGTTCCAGTGAGCACAAATGGTGTTATGCAGCATAGTCCAGCTCCCGCTTCTGCACCCATACCTGTTACCCCAGCACCTGTAACAGCCCCTGTTGCAACCCCTGTAACAGCTACACCCCCACAACAAAAGCTCAAGTTCATGCTTGTAAGTACGCACATTTCACAAGTGACTGGATACAGTAAGGTGAGCTATGGGATTCTCAAGGAGCTGGCGAAGATTCCTTGGCTGGAGGTGATTCATTTTGGGTTCCAGAAGTACAAGGGGAACAACGCAGTAGAGCGGCGTTACCCTGCCGGCGTGAAAGAGATTGATGCGGCTGCAATGGACCCACAGAATCAGCAAATGGGCTTCGCTTTCACGGCACTTCCAGAGATGATTCAGGAGCACAAGCCGCATGTGGTGATGGTGTATAATGATATGAGCATTGTGACGAACTTCATGGAGGCCATTAAGAAGGCCGGCATTGAGCGCACATTCCAGTCTTGGGTCTATATTGACCAGGTCTATACAAGCCAGACAATGGCACACATTGATGTGTTGAATCGCGAGGCGGACCGCATTTTTACTTTTACGAAGTATTGGCGTGACACACTGAAGGCCCAGGGTGTGCATCGGCCAATTGATGTGATTGCACACGGGTTTGATAGTACGCTGTTCCGCAAGGTGGATCGTGATGTTGCCCGTAAGTCGCTTGGGCTGCCCACAGATATGTTCCTGCTGACGTCCTTCAATCGCAATCAGCCACGAAAGCGCTTGGACCTACTGATTATGGCGTTTGTGGAGATGATTGTGAAGTATCCTAGTAAGAAGGTGGGGCTACTCTGTGTGTGCGATAAGGGTGAGAAGGGAGGTTGGCCTCTCTTTGAGATTTATGTGCGCGAGCTGCGGGCCCGTGGCGTGCGCCCAGAGATGTACGGGGATCGCCTCATTATTACGCAGCGCGATATGACTTACACGGACGAGGAGATTAATATGCTCTACAATGCCGGCGATGTGGGTGTGTCGGCGGCCGAGGGTGAAGGTTGGGGGCTCTGTACGTTTGAGCAAATGGGCCTTGGCGTGCCCCAAGTGGCTCCTGATGTGGGTGGCTATAAGGAGTATTGTGCAGCGGATTGCTCTTATCTGGTAAAGCCTAAGCAACGGTACTATTATACGATGGCTCAGTCTCCTGTTGGGGGCGAGGCGTGGATGTGCGACCCGCACGACCTGTGTTTGGCGATGGAGAATTATGTCCTGGACTCGGAGCTGCGGGCTCAGCACGGGAAGGCGGGAGCGGCGCGCGTGGCGGGCTATACGTGGGCGGAGGCAGTGAAGACCCTTGTGCGCCGCTTGGAGCACACGAAGGATGACCTAGATGCAGAATCACACTAAATACGTGTGGTCTTCGCAGTCTTACAACGCTTGAACCAGCGGCGAGCCGACGCGGAGGCCGCCTTTGCATCCCGCACAACATCTGAATCGGGGCCATAATGGGTCTTTCCGCACATAAGGAGTGAATGAACCCGCGCATATCCCCACTGTTGCCCTGTGGCTCCAGGGCGATGGCCTGTACGCCAGGCGGCGAGGCCGCGATCATAGCTGACTTTTAGGAAGCGCTCGGGGACACCAGTGGCCTTGGCCTTTTGGGACAGGCTTTTAGCATCTGGGAATGCACGGTGGAATTTGGCCGTGTAGCTGCTTGTTTTTGTTTTTATGCCGCGGTTAAACCCGTAGGGTCCAACGCGTTTCACGCGGTCTGTCTTGAACCCGACATAGGCGCGGCGGTCACTGGAAGGGAGCGCTCCGTATTTCAGGATTTCTTTGCGTCGTGCGGCGGCCTGTTTGGCCGTGAGACCGGCGTAGTATTTATGTGGCCAGTGTGGGTTGTCTTTTTTGAGCCGGCGGTGGCGGCGGGTTTTCATAGCTATTCATGATGCGTATTTTATACACCCCTAATAGATATGTCGTGTGGCGTTACGGAAACAATGTATGGCAATAAGATTGCTGGCATTGTTGGTGATACCTATAAAATAGGCCCCGATGGTGGTGCGGCGGCGGTGGCAATGCGTCAGCTGCCCGTGATGCGCGGGGGGCAGTGTGGTGGCAAGCGCAGCGGGGATAGCCAGAATGGCGGCTGTGGGTGTATGATGTCGGCCTTCCCGAAGAAGACTGTTAAGCGTGGTGGCAAACGTAGTAGGACCAAACAGCGTGGAGGGTATGGAGGTTGCACCGGCCAGCCCACTATGTTACGTGCTCTAGGACTAATGAATGGCGGCAAGCGGCGGACCACAGGAGGTCGCTACAAGCCCACCGCCAAAGACCGTGCTGCTCTCCGCAAATACCGTGCCGGCAAATCCATCGGCTTCACTATGCGTTCCTCGCTCAAGGCCAAGGGGCTCATCCCACGCGCCAACGGGACACGCCGTGTGAGTAATAAATATAAATAAAGACTCATATAGCACATTAGATGTATGACTCAGACATTTTTACAACCCTTTCCAGGTTATGCATATTGTGGCCTGTTATGGTCGCCATAGGACTAACCATGTTCATCATTGCCAGTATAGCATTTATTAGTATCAATGTGTTCTTATTTGTTGTACTCCCGTGCTTCGTGGTGTGGTTATTTTTACGAGTCTATTATGGGCCTACCTGGTTTTCCCAAATCATGCGCTGGATAGGCACACAAATGGCCAGTGTATCACCTGCGCACAACTTAGACCCGCTTCCAACCTACCAACAGGCTATATACAGTTGTCACCCTCACGGTCTGATTGCCGCTGCCCCATACATTCACTATACACTTATACGTGGTGTGCCGACAATGACCACCCCATTTATTGTAAATTTTCCACTAATCCGCCATATTCGTTCGGCCCTCAGCGTCATTGACAGCACCAAGTCTGCTGTGGATGCACATTTAGGCGCCGGCAAATCGCTCACGGTCATCCTCGGTGGAGCCCGAGAAGCCTTAGCCACAGAGCCACACAAAATGCGCCTATGTGCCGACCGGCGTGGAATCTTTGAACTTGCCATTAAACATCGTGTTCCAATTGTTCCCGTATTAACGTATGGAGAAAACGAAATGTTCGCCGTGAAAGTCAGCTGGAAAGGAATACTCGGCCGATTCCAGCTCTGGTTCTACGAGCACTTCCATGGTGTATGGGCATTTCCAAATATAGTGGAAATCTACAAATGGCTTCGTGGCGATATTACGCTTCGTACCCACACAGCCCCTCCCCTATGGCCAGCCGCCGGCGAAGACTGGATGGCCCTTCGTCGCCGCTATATTGTCGCCCTGGAAACTCTCTATGATGAAACCCGGCCAGACGACTATGCGCCCACAATTGAATGGATTTCTTCTTCCACATCAATCGCAGAACTTCCAGTTGCGGCCAACCATGCATAAGCCAATCTCCCTTACAAGTAATGATTCCACGGCTTCAAATACAGCCCTATTACGAGGAAGAGGATGACCAAGATGAGCTCCTGAAAATTACACGTACGCGCGCTGGCTACGACCTGAAAGAGGCCGTTCGTGCTATAGACTTACATATGGGGCAAACAGGCTCCGATGCCACAGGCAAACTCCTCCACCATACTGCGGACCTAATAGCATCCGGCGGCAAGGACCTGTGGGGGCGCCTTTGTTATGAACACGCAATTGACCACATTGGTCTTGCATCACCCCGTATTTTCCATTATTTGCGCAGTCGCTTTGCGGAGCTAGACAAAGACGCGGCCCTTCAGACCACAGAGGCCTTCTATGGCTCCTTGACGGTACAAAAACGGGCCGGCGAAGTGGCATTGGTGATGCAATTGTGCCCACGCCGACCGAAGTTGAAAATTCCTATTATAGACACGAAGACGCATCGCAACGAAACGTGGCTGCGGTCTGTGTTACGGTCTCCTGACGCGGCGGCTGTACGGCGAATTTTCCAGGCATCTGTGGATGCACACCAAATGCGCAGCGCGGCCAACGAAATTGTTGGTGCAATTAATGGCGGTGAATTAGAGCGGGCGCTCTTTTGGACAAAGTGGCTCTTTGAAGAAGATTCACTTGTTCGTAAGGAGTTCAAAGGACCAGGGCTCTCCACGTTAGACCGTGGGCCTCCTGGTGGAAAAGGGAAAAATAACGTAGGCTTCTTTTTAGCGGCGTGTATTGGAGAAACCTATAGAGAACTTGCAGGCAAGGGCCTTATTGCAATGCACGAAGAGTTCCAGACCCTCTTAGACTTGTATAGGACAGCGGACACCCGCCTAACAGCACGACGGCGTACAGAGCTTTTATTTTTGATGATTCAAATCCTTACGGAAGTTCCACGATGGAGAGTTCCACGCGCGCCTCCCCTTGTAAAAGACCCGGCGGCACTATTACGGATTGTAGAGCATGTTCCGCTCTTTTTTAAGGAAGTGATGGTATATCCAGCCTTGACGAAAATTCTTCCAAAGACGGTGAGCAAGGCAAAGGCAAAAAAACCGAAGGATGGAAATGGACTGGCAACATCGGACAAAGAAGCGGCCTATGAGGCGGCAATGGCACAGTTTATGAACAGAACATACTAAAGTTTATGTTAAAGACGCACTAAATTGATTATTAGGGTGGTAGTGAGAATTGATTGCAAACATATCTAGGTCCTACATAGATATGTCTGCACCGGCAACCGCTGCACTACAGAAATTAGTTCCGAAAAAGAAAGTAAGATTTGCAATACCAGATACAACGGCTGCTACAAACAGCGCAAAATCTGCAGCAACGACCTTGGTCAAAGCTGCCAACACCACGTTAAATGCAGCCGCAGGTGCTGCAGCTAGTGTAGCAGGTGTTGTAGCAAGCAATGCATCAAGATTGGTATCACTTGAGGCGGCCCCATTTAGTGCAAAACAAGTGCTACTTGTAATATTAGGATTAGTTGTATTGTTTGGACTTGTATGGGGGTTTATGAATTCACGTGTGTATGCAACAGTGAAATCGGATCTCGGCTCAGTACCTACACCAACAAATAACCAGAAATTCACTGATGCAATAACACGAAACCAGATTCCCATTGCCGATGCACTTATGGCTGAGCACAGACCTATTCTTGGGTCCGAAGGCGGCGGCGGAAAAGGCACAGGTGGAACTGCAGGTGAAGTGGGTCTTGCCTTACCTGACATGGCGGCAGCCGAACGCCTTTTCGTGAATTTCCACGTTCTTGGTACTCGTCTTGGTGGATTCCTTGGAAACTCTGCCAGTGGCGGCTTATATTCGGCGGATAGGGCTGTTGAACTGGCCTTGCGAAAGGGATGCCGTCTCTTCTTACTAGAGATTGACTACCTTGAACGCGCCCCCGAAGTTCCTGTACTAGTATATCGTGACCTGGCCGGCAACAACTTGTCTCGTAACACAGGTTCTATTGGAGGTGTGATACGCGCACTAAAGAAACACACAAAGGACCAGAAGCTGATTGCCGATGACCCACTAATTGTTGTGCTCTATATGCGCCGCATACCAGGAGACAATGCAAGCTCCAAGGAAGCCCTGAACTTTATGGGGGCCGTTGCGGGCGAGCTGCAGGCAATTACGCCTTACTTGTATAAGCCTCCTGCGTCTGGTGCTATTACGGAAGCTGATGTACTCAAGCAGCCCCTAGAGGCCTACGCAAACTCAGTTGTTGTACTAACAAATGCAGATACATCAGGATTTACAAGTGACAACGCTGCGACTATTACGGAGGCGCGCAAGCTGAATAAATATGTTCATGCACGGGTTTATGCAGGTTCCACAAAGGGGCCTATTGATGGGTTAGAAGATGCTAAGGCAGGGTCTTTGGCAGGCACAAAGGCATATTCATACGACTATTTCTTGACGCTCCCAAGTACAGGCCAGACTCCTGATATTGCACGCAATACGTGGTCACTTGCCATGTCCCCGAGCTTGGATGTGCCTCCAAGTGCAACCGAATTGGACTTATTGATGGACAAACTGGGAGTCCAAGGAATTGCGGTGGATATTTTCTCGGAAGGCGCCAACTCAGAGAATGTGTATGCGGCAAACCGCTTCAAGACGTTTAGTTATATACCTAAGCCAAAAGCAACACGAATGGTACCACCTATAACAGCCAACGTAGAGCCGACAAATACACGAAACAATGCAAATGGAGGTGTGGTAGTTACAACTCCTCCAATTTAACGCACCCCATAATAGATATGGAGGACACGCTAACGCGCATACCATTTAATTTTACACGCCTCATGGAAGCGCAAAAGGAAGTACTGGCTGCTGCAGCGTCCGAAGCCGAAAATAAACTAGACTACGACGCGGCCCACAACGAAGAAGTACTATTAGCGGTGGAGGTGGTGGAAAAGTTCTTGCGCGACAAGGGTCGCGTGTGTTACGGTGGACAGGCTATTAACGCCCATTTGCCACAAAAATACAAATTCTACGACCCTGAAACGACGATCCCTGACTATGATTTCTTCACACCCAATGCCAAGGCTGATTTGGATTTACTTGTGCGACTATTTAAACACGAAGGGTTCACGGAAATTGGTGTGCGCCCTGGCATTCATGAAGGGACGACAAAGGTGTATGTGAATTTTATTGCTGTGGCTGATTGTACGGAAATCAACCCGCTATTTTATAAAATGATTGCACAAAAGGCGGTCAAACAACAAGGTATAGCATATATGGACCCTGATACATTGCGCATGATGATGTATTTGGAGCTCAGTCGGCCGCGTGGCGAGGTGACGCGGTGGGAAAAGGTGTTTGAGCGGCTTATGTTGCTAAACACATATGCCCCTATACGAAATTGCGGTAAATCTGTTAGGGGTCGTGTGCGAAAACCGTCTGGTCCGCCACCTGACATGCGCGAAAAAATCATTCAGCACATTATTACAGAGCGCCGTGTAATGTGTGGGGCAGACGTGGTGGAGTTCTATAAGCGGCGCTTGAAGGGCAAGGGCCAACAATTAGGGTGGTTGTTGTCTGGTCGTGCGCCTATATTATTTTACAGTCCAGACCCCACGGCCGACATCAAAGCGATTTATGCGAAATTCAAGACCGAGCTGCTGTTCAAGAAATACGCAGCCGAGGCCGAATTTTTCCCACCTGTGTATTTGGGATTTCAGGACGAACGCGCAGGCCCTGTACTAGCGATTGTTCAAGAAACCGCATGCCACGCCTATAATACAGTGACACTGGATGATGGTCGGCGGCTCTATATTGCCAGCTTTGATACGCTCATCACACTATACTTGAGTCTGATGTTCCGTAAGACGTTGCAGGCATTGTTTTCAAAGCCAATATTATGTTTGGCGGACCAACTTATACATTTACAAATGTCATATCGTAAAAGCGCACATGCGCCATTTCCGTTTATTAGTATTGAATGCTCGGGCCATCAAAAAACGTTTCAGAGTTTATTACGTGAAAAGGTGCAGCGCATTAAAGCCGCCAAATCACGAAAGGCCTCCAAAAGCACACGGTCCAGGCGCAAGCTAACACGCAAACAGAAGAAGCGCGACACTTAGAGGGGCAACGATGATGCACTTGGTGGTGCGGTTTCAGGCAGCTGAACTTTGTGTGCAATGGCCCCAGATTCACTGTCACGGCGGATGGCCGCAATTTCCTTACGTGCCCATTTACAGTAACGTATATAGGCGCGTATTTGTTTCAACGCCTCACCATCATACGCGGCTATCCATGCATCCACGGCATTTTCAAACGGTGTTTTCAGCGATGCCGGCGTTATAGCATCTTCGCGCTGTGGAGCAGGAAGAGCATAGGAGCTACTATAATAGAGCGAGGCAGAGGCCGAAACAGGACTGTCTTCAAACCCCTCCTTAGAAAAGATACTTCCAGGTGGTAAGCGCGCCGTTCCATTGTCGTTTCGTGGCGCGGCAAACGACGGCATTTCCATGTCAGGCCCACCTTGCATTGCACCAGACCCTGAGTATGCTCCACCAAGAGACTCACGTGACTCCCGTAATTGTTTCATATACACCTTGGCCGCGTAGGACAAAAGGAGCAAGTACTTGGCAGGTCGTGCCGGCAGGCAGTTTTGGAGCTGTGTTAAACCTTTAGATGAATCGCCATCAAACGCGCGGTCTAGACGGTCTTTTGTACAGAACTTTGGCGGGGTCCCGCCCGTTTCTTTTGTAATGTACTGAATGGCCTCTTGTCTGTACGCATCTATGTCGCGGTCTTGTGCCTCGGAGGCCAGTAAGCCCGCCACGGTAGTAGTTATATTTCCCATAATTTCAATGGTATCTTTTTCAATGTCCATCAGCGTCTCAATGAATTTCGGGTCAATGCGCATAAGCTCTTCGCGCACACTGGGTGCCATCGGAGGCAGCTCATCCTGCTCTACAAGAAGGCCCTTGGTCTCTTCTGCAGGGCTTATAGATAGGTCTGCGAATCGCTCTAACGCTGGCCGTAGATAGATATAGAATATGTACAGCACACCGACTATTAGGAGTGCTCGGGCTGCAGCATAGGATGGTGGTGTCATTGTGTTGTGTCGTCTTACTAAAGATAGCATAGGTTAAACAGATATGTCGGGCGCGCCGCAGCCACTCACACAACAATACCCTACAAGTTCATCTGGATATACTGCACAGCTCCAACGCGAGGCTATACGATGTAATGTAGCTGTAAGCATAAAACAAGCACAAAAGGTGTGCTGTCCGCAGCCTGTGTTGAAAATCCAGGGAACATCCCAGGACCGCACCCGCAATATACTTACAAGTGGTTGCTACAACTTTGTACCACGGATTCCTACAACATACGGTGAAGGGCCTTGTAATGGAGTTAGTACCGACCCTAGTGGAGCTTTGCAGTATCCGGATATAACGCGCATAGGATACTCTGCAGGCGGTACAAAGGAATCGGACCGCATTCGTGATTTAATAGATTTCACAAATCAAGCGGCCAACAATCCAACCATTCAGGATACACGGTTCTTGAAATATTTCCCACCGGCCCCTATATTTCCCCCGTGCCCGCCCACACCTGTTCCACAAACACCTGTTCCGGTACCAGCATCTGATGCGTGCTTACTTCCTGGTGTGGCAGTATCTGGCCCCAATCCACTCAGCTCACAGCCTACCCAGGTTACAATGGTTCAACTGGATTTCAACGGAAATTTCCGTGTAACGTGGGTACCTGGAAACGACCGGTCTATTGTGAAATACAATGTATATGTGAATGGAGTGCTAGTACAGGCGAATTTGGCTGCAACTACAACAACAATTGGTCCATATGTGGTAAATACGAACCTTACGGTGGTCATAGAGCCAGTTGCACGGAATAACTGGCGTGGAACCCGGTCGGCACCGGCGCAAAGTATTGTTACATTTATATAGAATGCCAACTCAGTCGTTTGATTCTTCTACACTGACACAGTTCCGCAGGGCTCGTGCGCTCTATTCATTTAATGCTGCCCGCAATGCCGCCGTGCAGGCTGGTGTCTCTACACGCCCTTCACAGGGTGGTGGTTTGGACAATGACGTTCTTATTCAGAAAAACCTTGGTGGGCCTACTCAGATTGTGAGTGTGCAGTACGGTGAGCGTGGCTGTGCTTGCACGACCGGCACACAGTATGTCGGTAACTATCCTGCTAACTCTAGTACTCAGTAAATTTGGTGTCTAATGAAACATCTTGAGTATGTGCGCATAATTATTTGATATTGTAAAACACTATCAAATAGAGATGCAAAACTCCAAACGCAACGAATTTTGGTATATGAATGATGTACCAAATAGTACGGATTTCAAGAAAACCCTTATAAGTGTGGATAGTCGTTTTAAAGAAAATCCATATGACACGCCGTCTAATTTTTACTATAGACCGGCATATCCACTCAAAAATATTGTGCGAATTAAACTGGTATCAGGCGAAATACCAAATGTGTGGTACGCATTTTCTTCAACGCGCAAAAATACGTCGTTCCATATTCAAATGGTGGCTAGTGGATTTGAATATTTGGTTGTTATTGATGACGGAAATTACTCACTTGGTGCTACTAGTACAAATTTATTGGACGCAATACAGTTTGAGCTAGATAAGATAAATACGATTGAAGGGACGGATTTGAAAATCCAGTTGGACCCTGTGCGAACACAAATTGTGATTTTTGATGATTCAGCAACACCACAAGATTTCAATTTGGATTTCTCACAAATACGTGCCGACCGAGCAAATGATTGGGGGCTCGGATATGCGCTCGGATTTCGTCATCGGAAATACGGCAACGGCTCACGGTATTTAGCGGAAGCCCCGCCTGACACACTCATTGACACATATGTACTATTACAGGTCAATGACTATGAATCATTTCAGCAAAACAGTGGTAGCATTGGCGTATTTGCATTTGGGAAAATTACAATTAAAGAGGATAAATACAACATTATATTTGCCGATGACGATGGCACACTTTACACACGTGAATTTATTTTCCCCAAGCCGTCAAATATTCCGCGATTCCATATACGACTATTAGATATGTATGGGGAAGAAATACCAATGCGAGAAGTAAATATTAATGTGACCTTTGAAATCACGGAGGTTACAAATGCATCACTTTATAAGCAATATTTGAGTTATAACCCTTAAAGGGGGCGACCCACTGTATCTACATAGTCCATTGTAAGTGCATAACGAAGCTGTAGGATTTGTGATTTAATTTCGCTAACTGGTGCAGTTTTGTTAATAAGTGCTGCAAAGATTGCACGAATTCTGTTTTCAATGTATGTGTAAAATTTCAAGCGCTGGTCGGGTAGTTGTTTTAGTACTACGCGCTTTGAATCAAATTGGAACATAGATGTAGGCATTGTCTATTCTAGTATAACAATACCTAGCTCTCCAC
>JACCDO010832260.1_pt1 | contig 15852 bp, 18 predicted proteins | sample 7446101 | NCBI WGS metagenome assembly JACCDO01 (sample SAMN15323440, study PRJNA562643) | freshwater metagenome | isolation source: river surface water | place: USA:Blue River Watershed | collected 2017-08-16
ATCAAAATAAGTTCTTGCGTTGTTAACATTAATTCTCACACAGTGGAAGTTGCTGAAGTTAAGAATGTTTATAGAATTGACGATGTATTACATAGAATCATTTCAAAAGAATATTCGGATAGCAAATCTCCTGAAGTATACCTAACGCATAATTTGGAAAAGAAAACTTTAAGAATTGAGTTGTCAGAAGAATTTGGCGGGACTCGTAAACCAGAAATTGGAGTTAAAAAACGAAATGTTGTTTGGGACGGCGATACCGAAATGCACTTTTTAATTACTGATTACAACGATCCGAACTTGCTCTTTGAGACAATTTCTGTTAAAATTAATGAACTTGTAGGTAAATCAAAAACAATAAAATTTAACCAAACTAAGTTTAGTGTTTACACAAGGCGTTTATTTAAAAATTATGTAATTGAGTACAAATGAAAGTTATAGAATTTGATGTTATTTTTTTAAGTTATGATGAGCCTAATGCAGAATTGCATTATGCTGACCTATGCAATAAAGTACCTTGGGCAAAACGTGTCCACGGTGTTAAAGGCAGTGACCACGCACACAAGGCAGCAGCTGAACTAAGTGAAACAGAATGGTTTGTTACTGTTGATGCTGACAATATTGTAGATCCTAATTTCTTTAATCTCGACTTGGATATGACAAATCCTAAAATTCAAGTCTACGGATGGTGCGGTCGTAACAGTATTAACGGTCTTCGATACGGAAACGGAGGACTTAAAATCTGGAAGAAAGACTTTGTTCTGAATATGCGCACACACGAGAACAGCGACAGCGATCGTGGACAAGTAGATTTTTGCTGGGAAGAAGGATATAAAAACTTTCCTAGAGTTTATAGTGAAAGTGTTATTACCGGAAGTCCTTTCCAGGCCTGGAGAGCAGGTTTCCGCGAAGGTGTTAAAATGACACTGCTCGACGGAGTTAAAGTTCCACCTCAAGAAATTAAAGAACGCATTTGGTGGCATAACATTCATAGATTGCGTATGTGGTCCACAGTTGGTATGCACGAGGAAAACGGAAAATATGCTATTCTTGGTGCTCGTATGGGAACCTGGATGACTAATTGCACTGACTGGAACTACGTAGATGTTCGAGACTTTGAAATTCTTCGAAACATCTATGAACAAAATATTAATCACACATTTGTAGAAGAAGAAGCACAAGATTTAGGAACAAAAATAAAACACCAGTTAGGGTTAGACTGGCCTTGGTTAGATGCTAGACAAAGCAAATTTACCTTAGACTTATATGACGAATCGATCAACCTTGGATTAACATATTATCAGATGCCAGTAAATGTATGATATTATTTTTCTAGGCCAGGCAGACGATCGTTGGCATAAATTTAAAACAGCATATCCACGTGCTCACAGAGTCGAACAGGTTAATTCTTGGAACGATTTAAAGAAAATTGCACTAACTAATCATTTCTGGATTATATGGGAAAATATAAATTTTCAGTTTAATTATAATCTCAATGATTATCGTATTCCTAAGTGGGAAGAACAATACACTCATATATTTAAAAACGGAATATACTACGACGGTGTAGCATTAGTATCAAAAAAAGATTATCCGTCTAAAAGAGAATTTGACCATAGATTTTTTATACACAAAAAAGAATTAGATATTGAATTATCTAAACCTAAGCCTTTTGATATTATCTTTATAAGTTATCAAGAACCTAATGCAGATGAGAATTATGCTAAATTAATTAGTAGATTTCCTAGAGCAAAACGTGTTCACGGAGTTAAAGGAATTCATCAAGCACACATTGAGGCTGCAAAGATATCTTCCACAGATATGTTCTGGGTAGTTGATGCTGATGCAATTGTAGAACCTAGTTTTAATTTTGAAGTATCGCAATTTCCTGAACACGACTCTTATACTAAGTCAATTGTTCACGTATGGCGAAGTCGAAATCCTATCAATGATTTAGAATACGGATTTGGTGGAGTAAAACTACTACCTAAAAAAATGACAATTAATATGGATCTGTCTAAACCAGATATGACAACGTCAATTAGTCCGTCATTTAAAGCTGTATCAGAAGTAAGCAACATTACTTGTATTAATCCAGATCCCTTCAATGCGTGGAAGTCAGCGTTTAGAGAATGCGTAAAATTGTCTAGTAAAACAATTACAGGACAAGTTAACGAGGAAACAGAATACCGATTAGATGTTTGGTGTACTAAAGGTGCTGACAGACAATACGGAGAATATGCTATTAAAGGTGCAATTGCTGGTAAGGCTTTTGGTACTGCAAATAAAGACAACATTGAAAATCTAAAATTGATCAACGACTTTGATTGGTTGCGAACTGAGTTTGAAAAAAATGAATGATAAAGAAAGAATACAAAAGTTTATTCCTATAATGAATGAGATTAGTCCTACATTTTGTATGGCTAAATGGCATCACACTACTATCTATCTTCAAACAGGAGAAACACATAGTTGTTATCATCCTGCTCCCCACAAGATTCCTCTGTTAGAATTAGCTGTTGATCCGTCGGCATTACACAATACTAATCAAAAAAGAGATGAGAGATTTAGTATGTTGCAAGGAGAAAAACCTAGCGGGTGTAATTATTGTTGGAATATCGAAGCGTTAGGTAATGAATATATCAGTGATAGACACGAGCGAAATTCTAGCATTTATACAGAAGAAAGATTTAACGCTATTAAAGCCGCACCCTTGGCAAATGTAAATCCTCAGTACATTGAAATTAGCTTTGGTAACGAGTGTAACTTTAAATGCGGATATTGCCATCCTAAACACAGTTCTGCTTACTACAAAGAAATTAAAGACCACGGTCCTTACACTATGGTTAAGAATCATCGCAACGATATTGATTGGTTTCAAATATATGAAGAAGAAACCAATCCGTATGTAGAAGCTTGGTGGAAGTGGTGGCCCGAAGTTAGCAAGACACTAACTATCTTACGTATTACAGGCGGTGAACCACTGCTACAACAAAGTACTTGGAAATTGTTAGATGACCTAGCAATTAATCCGCGACCCGAATTAGAATTAAACATTAATAGTAACCTAGGCGCTAAACCTGTTTTAGTTGAACGTCTCGCTGAAAAAATAAAATATTTAAAAGACAACAATTGCATTAAAAGTTTTCAGTTGTTTACAAGCATTGATACTTGGGGACCACAAGCGGAATACATTCGCACTGGGTTAGATTTAGCAGTTTGGGAAAGAAATCTTAATACACTAATTACTAAAACACAAATCCCTATTAGTTTAATGATTACTGTTAACATTTTAAGTATTCCTAATATTAGAAAGTTATTAGAAAAGATTTTAGAATGGCGTACAAAATACGAACAATACAAAGACCCTGGACAAGAGCGTTTTAGAAATATTAGGTTTGACGTGCCTTATCTAAAAGAACCTTTGCAATATGATATTAACCTGTTACCTAAAGACGGGTTTGTAGACATTATGCAAGACAATTTAAAGTTTATCGAAGACAACACTGTTGACCTTGATAAAACTAAATTTGGAATATTAGAATTAGAAAAATTTAAACGCCTTGTAAAGTATATGGAAACAACAACATATACAGAAGAAAAACTCATTGAAGGTCGTAAAGATTTTGCTAAATGGTTTGCAGAATACGATCGCAGGAGAGGAACAGATTTTAAAAAGACCTTTCCTGAGTTAGTAACATTTATAGAGATGTGTAATGAAATCAGCGTATAACATTGATCCAGAATTAAAATCAAATCCAGTATATTACATACTAAAGGATTCTACTAACATTGATTTTGTAGACGACAATCTAAAACCAGATTGGGTAGCGTTGCCGGCACAGTACACAGAATTTCATCTAAATCGCAAAAAAGAAAATCTTTTAATTGTTATTGGAGAAAGCTGGACTTATGGCGAAACTCTAAAAGGAATTGCTACAGGTATTGGAAAGTTTAGTTTTGAAACTCAGTTGTTTTATTCAGTAGGCCCACGAATGGCCACTATATTAGATACTGATTTGTATCAATATGCCGTTCCTGGAAATTGTAATTTTTATATGTTTACTGAACTTGATCGAATCTTGAAAAAAGTTAGTACAATGGGATATAAAAAAATCTTTGTATCTATACAAATGACTGAACCTTCTCGTGAGCAATCTTTAATTGTAAAACTAAGAGAACAAAATCATCCTTTACAAGAGTTAATTCATCCTTCTAAAAAGATTACATTTGATAACTGGTTAGAAAAATACGATGATATATTCTTTGATCAATATGAATCTATTATCTCTAAGTACAACAATTTAGATTGTATCTTATGGAAAAATTTCTGCAAAATAAATTCTAAAAATGTTGATAGAAAGTTTAAGATTATTAATAAAACTTGGATACAACTTTCTGCAGATATGTTAGGAGTTAAATTGCCAGCACCATCGTTTTATTCAATTGGCTGGCTTGATTCTATTATGAATGACGACCACCATTATTCTGCAATAGAATTTAACAAAACTACCTTACTGAATGAAATAGACATTATAGAAAGTTCTAATAATTTTATTAAGGCAAATCCTTTACACTCTCACCATCCAAACGAATTCGCTCACCTTTTGTGGGCACAGTATTTGGTAAGAAATGCAGGATGGAAAGATGATATCTAATACATTCTGTATCCTTCCGTGGGTGCATTTCTATGCAAATCCTGATGGTAATGTCCTTCCTTGTTGTATTGGAAATCACCAAGCGCCTCTTGGTAATGTTCAGCAAGATAAAATAATTGACATATGGAATAACGACAAGTTTAAATCACTACGATTGAATATGCTTTCTGGCAAACGCTGTACAGAATGTACTTCTTGCTACCAAGCAGAGGATGCAGGCGTTAATAGTTTTAGACAATCAGTAAACAGAGACTATGCAGAATTTTTAAATTTTGCAGACAACACAAACACTGACGGCTCGTTAAATAAAATGGAATTAAAATACCTAGACATCCGCTGGAGTAATATTTGTAATTTTAAATGCCGAGGTTGTTCTAGTACATACAGCTCAAGTTGGGCCACTGAAGATAACAAACAAGGGCAAAACAAAAAAGTTTTTATTTTTGCTGGAGGTGATAATAACGATGATCTTTATGATCAATTAAAGCCTCATATATCTGAAGTTAAAGAAATTTATTTTGCTGGTGGTGAGCCGTTGTTAATGGACAAACATTATGATATGTTACTCCATTTAATTAAAACAAATAATACTAATATAAAGATTCGATACAATTCAAATTTAAGTTCTTTAACTTTTAAAAATCTATCTGTTATAGATTTATGGAATCAATTTTCAAATGTACACTTAAATGTAAGTCTAGATAGTTGGGGAGAACGTGCCGAATATATACGCGAAGGCACAAATTGGAATACTCTCGAAGAAAATATTAAAACGGTAAGATTAAAATGCCCTCACGTACATTTAGGTGTAGCTACGGTAGTATCGGCATTTAATGTTTATACTCTTTCGGAATTTATAGAATATCTGGTAGATAACAAGTTAGTTGATTCTGAAACGTTTGCTAGTTTTTACTGTTTGTTAAATCCAAATTTTTATAGTTTCAATATTTTTGATCAAGAAATGAAACTGAAAATCGTTGATAAATTATCAAAAATACAGTATAATAGTAATGTTCGATCTCAGATAGACAACGTAGTTAAACAGTTAACATTGTCGTCACTTGATGTTAGTTTGCAAAAACAATTTAAAAAACATACAGAGTATTACGACAGGATTAGAAATAGAAAATTTACAGACACGTTTCCTGAATTAAAAGAATTTTATGAAAATATACTTTGACAACACAATAGATTTAGATTACCCAAACTGTAAATCTTTATCTAAAGACGTGTCTAACGATTTTTGGTTAGTTTCTTCCGGAACCAGGTTAAAACGAGAACTAAAACAACTAGGCATTGAATATTTTAACATAAGTGATTTAGATGAACCAGGTTTGTATTTTATAGAAGTTAACGGCGATCCCCATTGGTGGGCTGGCCTTTGTGCAACTACTAACACTCCTCCTAAAAATGTACTGTATATGTTACCAAAAAACATTACTAGTTTAGTGAGAGAGAAAAAACTAAGAATAGTTATATCGGCAGACAGAGAAGGTGGCGGTATGATATTAGACAATAAAGATGCATTTTTGTCTACATTTACTGCTATGAAAAGACTTCAGTTTCCAGAAGGATCTGTATTGATTACTCAAGGTAACAAGAAGATTGTAGAACAATATAACGTGTGGTTAGATAACACAAAGAATCAAAAATTATTCGATGTAAAATACGTTAATCATTTTAATAGAATATTTCCTGATGCGTTGTCTTTACCGACAGTGTTAGATTCTATTAAAAATTCTGAAGTTAAAGACTATAACAGTTTAAACAGAACCTATAAAGATCATAGAAGTGCCCATCTATACCAAATTGCTAAGTTGGGTATTATTGAAAATGGATTAGTAAGCGGCAATGAGATAAGACTTAACCAATTAAACCCTTTAAAAATATTACAACAATCTGTTTCTTTAGATGAGCTAGATAACACACTTAATGAATATTATCCTAGGTTTGTTGACGGTGATTGGACAAACACTAATGCTGCTAATTCCGTAAACGTTGATATCTTTAAAAACAGTTTAATGAGTTTTATTACGGAAACAAAGTTCGACGAAGATGTTGTGTTTTTAACAGAAAAAGTTTTTAAGGCATTAGCATACGGGCATCCAATGATTGTTCTTGGCGCCTGTGGAACATTAGCTGCATTAAGAGATATGGGATATAAAACAGATTGGTGTGGAATAGACCCTTCGTATAATGACATTAAAGATCATACTGAACGATTTTATAAAACTCACGAAATACTAATGGAGTGGGTTGAATTATCAAGAAGTGAAAAAATAAAAAGGATAGAGGAGTCGATGTCGACTATTGAACATAATTTTTCTTTGTCTAAAGAGCGCAACTTCTACCACGAAGATCTTGTAGATGCTATAAATATCTCCAAGGAATATTTTAAATGATAGATTTTAAAAAATATAAAAGATTTTTTGCATTTGGATGCAGTATGACATCCTACGGTTGGCCAACCTGGGCAGATATTATTGCACAGGAAATTCCAGAGTCTTACAATTATGCACAAAGCGGCGGCGGAAATTTGTTTATATCTTGCCAAGTTACAGAAGCTGCATTAAGACATAAGTTTACAGACACTGATCTAGTAATGATAATGTGGAGCTCTATTTTTAGAGAAGATAGATACGTTAAAGAACGTTGGTTAACTCCTGGTAACATTTATACTCAAAATTATTACAGTGACGAATTTGTTAATGAATTTTCTGACGAACTTGGATATCTTCTACGAGACATCAACCTAATAACATTAACTAAAAATTTATTGGAAAATACTTCGGCTGATTTTTATATGTTGAATATGTCTCCGTTAACAATTAAACCGACTAATAATTCTATTGAAAACAAATACAACTGGATCCGTGAAATATATCATCCTACGTTTAAAAGTATTTTACCTGACATTTTAACATTAGAATTAAATGGCACTTGGCCACAACATCCAATTACAAACGCAGGCCACCAAACAGCAGATTATCATCCAAGTCCAATTCAACATTTTGGATATATTAACAAATTATTTCCTGAACTTAGTTGGTCTCCTAATACATTACAGTATGTAAAAGAAGAACAAGAAAAAATGGAAAAATATCGACACTTTAGTGAATTAACGTTTAAAATTCCTTCATTAAGAATATGACAATTATCAATAAATTAATTCCTATTATTAATACATACAATCCTGCAGAGCCATCAATTTCTTGGACTGAAAATCATCCCTCTGGCGCATTAACATTAAGAGACAGAGCAAAGTTTGAACACGACTTTTGGTATGGTATGTTTTCTTGCGAACATAGTTTTAGATTATACAAAATTAAAGATTTAGTAGACGAGCCAACGCTACAACGTATTTTAAATAAAGAAGCATTTTTAGTTCTTGATAATTCTTTAGAACCTTTTGAAAGGTCGATTGATTCAATTTACGAACACATAGTTAAAGACGGAATTCCTGCATCTCAGATAATTCTGCTAACAAATATGTATGATGCAAAATCGTATTCAGATGATTTAGCAAAGAAATTAAACCAGGAGCCTATTAAGATTTTTTGGTATAATATATTTGAGCAGATGTTACAGTCTGAACTTTTATATACTGTCTATAAAAATACTTACCAACCAAAAACTCTAGAATTAAAAGATTATCCTAAAAAGTTTTTAAATTTTAACAGACGGTGGAGATTACATAGACCATTTTTAATTACTTTACTATATGGAAAAAAATTATTAGACAATGGATATGTTAGCTTTGGCCGCTGCGAAAAGAAAGACTCGTGGAGATTTAAATGGCCAGAACTTGTACATTATTTTCGAGACGATCTTAAAATGCTAGAATTGTTAGAAAGTTCGAAAGATGTTACAGAAATGCCTCCTTTGTATTTAGATACAGAAGAATTGCATATTAACAGAGCTGTGTCTACTATAGATACTAACAAATATTACGAAGAAACATATTTTAGTGTAATTTCAGAAACAACCTATTTTACAAAAGACTGGTATCATTCTGCAAGGTTTTTAAGCGAAAAGGCATTTAAAGCAATTGCAATGAAGCATCCGTTTATTCTTGTAAGTGTTCCTAATAGTTTAGAAATTTACAAAATTATGGGATATAAAACATTTTCGTCAATAATAGATGAAAGTTACGATACAGAGCCCGATGATGGAAAACGTATGTTAATGATTGTAAAAGAAATTGAACGCTTGTGCAATCTTAATAAAGATGAATTAGAAAAATTTATATTGTCTGCTAAAGAAATCTGCGAATACAACTATAGCGTATTACTTTCAAAGAAGACATTTTTAACGGAATTATAATGCCATTCGAACAAGGCAACGATAAACACCTTACAACCTTAGCGGCTATTGCGCAGTATGCAAAACCTACAGAACAAAAAAATTTAACGACTGTAGAAATAAATTCAGCTGACCGCAAAACAAGATTAGCGTTGGTTATATTGCCTCAGTGGGCAGCAGAATTTCCTCCTTTTAATTTATGTAGACTTTCAGCAGTTGCAAAACAAGCAGGTTACGAAAGTAAAGTAATAGATGCAAACATAAAAGCATATCGTTACTACGAAACAGAGTTTAAAAATAAGTTAGATTACAGATTGTGGGATCCTACTACAATTTGGAGATGGTGCGGCGACAACTACAACGAATTACATCAATACCTAGAACCTTTTCTTACAACAGTATTAGACGACATAGTAGAATATAAACCTGACCTCTTAGGATTTACAATCTATCAAATGAACGAAGAGCCTACTAAATGGATGATACAACAAGTTAAGAAGAAACTTCCAAATGTTAAGATTGCAGTAGGCGGCCCAAACGTACAGAAGGGTTACTTTATTAAAGAAGATTATTACGACTATGTTGTAAGCGGCGAAGGGGAAGAAGCAATTCTTCGCATATTAGATGAAGTTGAGCATAACATAACTCACCCTGAACAACAGTATTTGATGCAGCCAGAGGATCAGAGACTTAATCTTAATAAGTTTCCTATGCCTGACTATGCTAATATAAATTTCAACGAATATAAAATGCCTAACGGTGTTACTACTGAATTAAGTAGAGGCTGTATAGCAAAATGTACTTTTTGCGAAGAAACACATTTCTGGAAATACAGACAACGTATGGCAATTGATGCCTTAGAAGAAGTTGAATATCTATATAACGAAAAAGGCACACGAGTATTTTGGTTTATTGACAGTTTAGTAAACGGCAATCTAAAAGAATTAAGAGCGTTTGCCAAAGGTGTTATAGCAAAAGGATTAGATATTAAGTGGACAGGATATGCTAGATGCGATGGTCGTATGGATCTAGAATATATGAAAGATCTAGCAGATAGCGGATGCGTCTACTTGAACTACGGTTGCGAGTCAGGTAGCCAGTCTGTATTAAACGATATGGCCAAGGGTGTTACAATTTCTGAAATGGAGCAAAATTTTAGAGATGGAAAAACAGTAGGCATTAAAGCAGCTACTAATTGGATTGTAGCATTTCCTACAGAAACATATCAAGACTATGCTGATACTATGACATTCTTATTTCGTAACAGAGATATGAATATTAATAATATGAGTACAGGTATCGGCTTTGGACAAGGGCCCGAAACAATCACAGGTCAAAATCCAGACAAATTTAATATATCACACCAGAAGTACCTAGGGCACTGGATTACTAAAGATTTTAAAATAGGTGGAACCCACACGTTAATGCGTGTAAAATGTATGAGTATCTATCTAGATCAAATCATCGAAGATAGAGAAATTAGCTACCCCGTTCGGCCAAATCTTAAAAAATATCATTACGATATATCATATACAGGGCAGGTTGATCGTCCAGTTGATTACGAAAAGTTTGATTATAACATTATTAAAACAAACATTAATCCGTATGCAGACGGGCTTGTAAACGAAATATGGCCTTTGCTTAGAACTCTGTGGAGAGCCAGGGGCGGATATAAAACGACTATACGGTTTAGTCCTGAGTTAGATTCTGCAGAATTTGGAAACCAATACGGAACAGGAAAGTATACAGCAGAGTTTAAATTTGAGATCACGGATGTTGGCGATTGGTCTGCGGATTTTAGTTGGGATTTTATACAACACTGGGAATACGAACCTTATAAAGAAGAAGAAAGACAAGGCCCTTTCTTTGCACAAGACTTTAGTAATATGACAAGTAATGCATCAGTCCGTGCTAGAAAATTAGCAAAACCTAGTTGGGGTATGGAAGGAAGATCAGGATTGGATTATAATAAGTTGTTTAATGAAGAGTCAGTATTGAACGAAACAATAGATTGGACGTTTAAATATTGTTGGAGTGGTACAGGTACCTGGAGTGATGCTAAACAGTATGAAATTCCAGTTCCGGCGAACGAATTTAAAATTACATTTTTTAAAAAAGATGAACTAGATATTAAAAAGGAATTAGGATGAAAGTTGGTTTTATCGGTGTAGGAAAACTTGGAATGCCGTGTGCAGAAGAGATAGCAAAAAAGGGTCATAGTGTTGCAGGTTACGATGTAGCAGAAAGAAACAGCAATTATGTAAATGTAGTATCTAGTATTAAAGAGTGTGTATCTGATAAAGACATTGTATTTGTTGCAGTACCAACGCCACACGATCCGTCATACGATGGCAGAGAACCTACCGCCCATTTAGAGCCAAAAGATTTTGGTTACGACATTGTTAAACAATGTTTAACAGAAGCAAACAAGTATATGAATAAAGATCAATTGCTTGTTCTTATTTCTACGGTCCTCCCAGGTACTACTCGTAGAGAATTTATTCAATTAGTACCAAATACTAGATTTGTTTATAATCCGTATCTTATTGCAATGGGAAGTGTCGGATGGGATATGGTTAATCCGGAAATGGTTATGATTGGAACTGAGGACGGCAAAGAAACAGGCGATGCTAAACAACTTGTAAACTTTTATAAAACAGTTATGGAAAATAATCCTAGGTACGTTGTCGGAACCTGGGACGAATGCGAGTGTATTAAAGTTTTTTACAATACCTTTATTAGTGCTAAGATTGGTCTAGTGAATATGATTCAAGACGTAGCTATGCGCCAGGGAAACATTAATGTTGATGTAGTTACTGATGCATTGGCACAATCAACTATGCGTATTATGGGCCCTCAGTATATGAAAGCCGGTATGGGTGACGGCGGTGCTTGCCACCCTAGAGATAATATTGCATTACGATATATGGCTCAAGAGTTAAACCTTGGTTATGATCTGTTTGATGCTATTATGAATGCTAGAGAAATTCAGGCTAAGAATATCGCAGTTGAATTAGTAAAACACGCAATTAAAAATAAAATGAGTATCTTTATTCACGGAAAAGCATACAAGCCTGGAGTAGAATATTGTGACGGTAGCTATAGTTTGCTTATCGGTCATTATTGTAAAGAACTAGGAGTTGAACCTACTTACATAGATCCGTTAACTGGTGACAACATTGAAAGTTGTTACGGAGTTGTTCTATTGGCACACAATAGAAAGGTTACTTATGAATATAGAGGTTTTGAAGAACAACAAGGTCTTTATTGTAAAATAGAAAAAGGGTCAATAATAATTGACCCTTGGAGAATGTTCAACTCTACTGAACATCAAGTAATTCATTACGGAAATACTAGAAAATATCTTTCGTAGAATCTTTGATGTCTTTTTTAAGTCTATCGATGTCAACCTTAAAATCTATTTTCTTTATCTCGTCTTTGTACTCTTGAAGAGTATTAAGAAGAACATCGGCAATAGATTCTGGGTTTTGTTTTTCTAATTCTGTTCTTATATTAATTTCCCAGATCCTGCCATCGGTAAACTCTAGATGTACGAGATCTAAATATGCCACAGGCATTGTGTTCATATATAGATCTTCGAATACTTCCGGCCACTCTTTGACAAGGTGTCTGGGAGGTCTAAACAAAGGATTAGGCACTCGCATCCTCTACCACTTTAGTGGCTTTTTTCTTTGGCGGATCTAACTCGTCTGCTTGCTTACGTAAACTTGCTGCTTCTTTATATAAAGCATCAGCTTGACTACGGAAAGACTTTGCTAAATCTAAATCAGAAAGTGGTTCATTCTGTGTTGCCTGTGTTCTTACTGGTGCAGGAACATCTGGATCAACAACCGGTTTTGGTTCTTCAACTACAGTGTTTTCTTTCTTTGGAGCACCTTTTACAAATGTGTAAAGATCGTCAACTGAACAGTTTCTTTGTTCTGCAATAAGAACGTTTAGTTCTGCAAGTACAATCGAATCTGTAGTAGTTGGAGTCATTGTAACAAGGTCGGTAGGTACTTTTTGTAATCTACCATCTGCCTGCATTGCTTGTAACATTGGGCGACCGTCTGGGAAAGTTCTGATAAACATCATCTCTCCTAGTTCAAACGCTTCTTGACATTGATCAGTTTCAAGCATAGTCATAATGCTGTCGTGATATGCATCTGCTAGTTGCGCTACAGGTAAGATTAACGCCATATTAGATTCGCCTGGCAAAGTTCTAAATACTACTAGAACTTTAGCACCAGTGTTGGTCATACGACCAACGTGTTTCAATGGTTGTGCCATATTAGGCCTCCTTTTTCGCTACAGATTCGAGGAAGGTATTTAACTTGTTGAAAGTCTTACCCACTGCCTCTAGCTCTGCTGCTTTGAACGCTCCTCGTTGTGTAGCAACTTCGATGATACTCTTAATTGCAACTAAGTCGCTGACATTTAAATCAGGACCTTGTGCAGGTTGAGTTGCTTCTTGTGTTGGTTCAGCCACTGGTGCTGTTTCTTGTTTAATTTCGTCCGACATTAGTTTCTCCTTAATAATGGACATGCAAGCATGAAATACGTTAATTCTTTTTGATCTTCAAACCCTAAGAAATAAGTAGATCGTAAATTTCCAGTCTTATCAATGCCTGGCTGCTTTGCTAGACAATAACGACCTTTTAATTTACTTTTAACCCACTCTTCTACCCCTTCAAAAAGTTCACCTTCTGACACTTTTATTTTACTAAAATGTGGAGGAATAGTTTTTAACTTTCTTTGTTTTAAAACATCTATAGGATTTAAGTCAAACATCGTGAAAATATTTATATGGTCATATTAATCGTGGGTTGATTCTTGGCTAAGTCTTTTTGCCATAGCTTTGTTATGCCCTAGTTTTCTAACATCACCGGAAAATAGGTATAATTCAAATGCAGACTTTTCTTTCATTACCACGATATATTTTTTGTTAATAAAAAAAGGCGAATCTATAAACTTGTCTAACCAAACTAGAACTTGCGGAGTGAACGAAAATTCTTTTGGGAATTCAACTTTATATGTTTTAATTTTAGCATATTCTTCGATGAATTGCAAGGCTTCTTCTGTCATTCTCAGCCCGCCCTCGGCTTTGTCTCTAAAACTCCACCACCAGATAGATTTGTATTTTTTTAAGGTATCGGGCGTAACTTCTATGTTTGCCGCCTGTAGGAATACCTTTGTATAGGCATCCTTGGAGTCCATATTACTTTACCTCTTCACCTGTTGTTAGCTTGTAAACAGCGAAATCGGTTGTCTTGAATAATTTGTTTAATTTTTTTGCTAGATTATGTGCGTGGCCAGGATTTGAAAAACTAACTTTTTTATATTTAGGTCCTGGATAACTAGCAACTAAGCTGCCGCTTTTTAGGTTAAACGGTTGACCTTTGTAGAATACCGCCCAGATGGCTTCAGAGTCAAGAATCTGCTCGACTTTGAAATTGTCTTTGTTTGCGTATTCTAAAAGAATCTTCGGTTTTGGTCTACTCATATATACGTGTTTCCTAATTAACCACGTATATATTTATCTTCTTTAAAACGTTCCGCCGTCAAACTTTACGTCAATATTGGTGGTAGATTCTTTAATTTGGGCAAGCATAGCGTGTATTTCTTGCACAGTACGACCTAATTTAGATGTTAGTATTGCTAATTCAGCAGTTAAGTCACGAGCCTCTTGAATTGTTATACGAATTTCTTTTTGTTGGCTCTTTTCTGCAACTGCTACACGTTGAATTAGTTTTTCAACAGTTGGCAATGTATTAGGTAAATTATTTTGAGACATTAGCTAGCACCTGTTTCATTTCAAGTTCTGTTTTAAACGGACCTTTATACGGATAACGTTCTAGTGTAATCTTCTTAGGACAAAAACTCTTTACCCAACCTTTTTCAAATTTAATTGTATAGTATCCTGCACAATACAAACTTTTGCTATCGCTACTCTTTGTAAAGAGAGGAAGTTTTTTTCTAATATCGAACATAGCATTATGCGGGTCAGTGCTAGTTGGATATCCGTGTACTTCGTTAGGTAAGGAGTGTTCTGATTCTTTAACAATCTTAACGGTAAAGAAACTTTTACCAAATGCTTTAGTTAGGCTTTCTTTAGTTTCGTAAATTTTAATACCATCTTCATTACTCATAACGAATCTGTTATCTTCGTTCTTTCGTAGTGTTGCAACCTTTGAACCATTCTCTTCAACAATCCAAAATTTATCAGCAATGATTGGTTTGGCGTGTATATCGGTTGTCATAGTATTCTCCCAACAAGTGTCTGTTTTGCATTCACAGCTTTCCTTATACGGACAAGCTGTGGTCTTCTTTAATATTGTATCTTGCATTTAATGGCTCTGCATAACTTGCGGCCTGATCTGATATTTTCTTTAGATCGTACAGACCACAAAACTTCATCAATCTAAGTCCAACTTGGCTTATGTTTTTGTTCGCACTAGTTGCTTCAGCAATAGTATTTGCGATAAGTTCTTTAATATTATCTGGTTGATGTGTTAGATCGATTAGTCTACGGTTACGTTCGTAATCTTCTAGCACACGATGTTCTTGACCGTTGTGGTCTGACCAACGTTGCAACATTAGATTGTTCCACGCGAACCCCTTAGATTTACGATCTTCAAATGCTTCAGTTAAGCCAACTTTCTTACTGGTACCTTTAGTTCGAACACCAGGATATGCACTAAAGACATTGTCGCTAGTGTCACCTCGCATACATTTTTCAAACAGCAACCACTCTGGATTGGGCGCAGGCTTTGCTTCTTGAGTTTTCTTATCAATGATTGCACGACCCTTGTCATCAAAGTAGCCTTCGTGCGTGATTGTAGTTTCCATTACACCGTTATATTGTTTTACATTAGGTGCAATTAATTGAACGAAA
>JACCDO012398718.1_pt1 | contig 15847 bp, 11 predicted proteins | sample 7446101 | NCBI WGS metagenome assembly JACCDO01 (sample SAMN15323440, study PRJNA562643) | freshwater metagenome | isolation source: river surface water | place: USA:Blue River Watershed | collected 2017-08-16
AAGACATCAATTACTTTTTGTCCTTATTTCAAAATAAACTAAAAGGAGTCGCTGAAGGAGTTGAAAATTGTTTAATCCGGGATGTTCAAGTAGGAATTTCCTCCAGGTTGATTGATTTAATTGATGCCGGGGGACCTGCCCTAGATGCATGCGTCACCCCGCTTGCGTCCTATTTTTTATTCGCCCCGATTAGAAGAAGAGAGGAGGAGGACACACAAAAATCACATGTCAGCCAGGTCATCGATCAACTGTTTTCCAACCCCTCTGACAACGATATGGAGGTCTTGGAAAAAACCTTAGAGAAACTCGAGGATGCCCAAAGCTTTGAAAAATCGCACTTGATCTATGTCGATCTGAATGGGAAATTAAAACCAAACTCAGTGAAAGCGGCAATACTCTTGGCGAGATCGGTGAAAAGTCTCACTAAGGAACAGAAAGTAGCTCAACTCCATGTGCTTGAAAACACTTGGTCCCAATTTCTAGAAAATGAGGAACTAGAGACATTTTTTTCATCTTTAGGCTCACAGTTTAAAACCTTGGGGGATTTCAAGAAATCACTTCACTACTATGAATTTTCACTTACACTGGCTCAAAAGCTTTACGGAAAAAATCACCTGACCACCGCACTTGCTTATTCCAATGTGGGATCGAGCTGGAGTGAAATGGGTGATTACGATCGTGCTATCGAAAACTACACGGTATCCCTGGAAATCAGGACAGCTCTTTTTGGAGCAGATCACATCAGCACTGCACCTGGATATTCAAACGTCGGGGCCATGTGGAGCAAAAAAGGCAACCTTGACAAGGCTATCGAATTATACGCTAAGGCCTTGGACATCAGGCTTCGCTCAAAAGGAAACTTCCATTTAGATACAGCCTTAAGTTATACCAATGTAGGGGCCATTTACAGCAAGACAGAGGAATTGGAGCAGGCTAAAGAATATTACAACCGTTCGCTGGCTATTCGGCTATCCATCCTAGGTGAGAGGCACCTGGATACTGCAGTGAGTTTGACCAATATGGGGGCGGTGTACAGTAAATTGGGAGACCTCGACAAGGCTCTGGCTTATTACGAGCGCTCCTTGGAATCTAGAATGTTGAATCTAGACAACAGACATCCTGATATCGCACTCAATTTGACCAATATTGGAGCCATCCACAGTAAAAAGAATGATTTTGAGAAAGCATTGGACTACTATAAAAGATCCATGGACCAGCGATTCGAAACACTAGGGGCTGAGCACGATAAAACAGCCTTGAGTATGATCAATTATGGAGCCGTACTCGCCAAGTTAACTAGGAAAGATGAAGCTTTGGATTATTATAAAAAGGCACTGAAAGTGTACATTAAGATTTTTGGTGAGGATCACGCAAAAACTATTGCTCTCCAAAAAAAGATGTCGGATTGATCTTGTTTTTACTCCAGTTTAAGTAGTGCCAAAAATCGGAAAGGTAACTATTCGAGTAAAATTCTTAATTTTTTCCTCCTGGATAAACATGCTAGTTCTTGGAAAAAATCATTGAGACAGAAACTCAAAAAATAAGGACTTGCTTGCAATCAACTAATGAAAAAGGAGCTCATCACCTACTATTTGAAGGAGAATTACCGCCATATAAACAGGGTACATTCTAATGATGAAATCTGGAAACTATTTATACATGACCTCTAACCACAGACCCCTTTTTCCCCTTGCCAAACTACTGCTCATGCAAGAGCGACCTAGTCTATCAGTGGATTTACTTTTTCTTGAATGAGAAGATTTGAAAGTCCAGAAAGATTGTTTCAGGAAAAATTAATTATTTCTTGAGTAATAAGATGATTTAAATCTTTGTAAATTAAGTTTCAAATTATGTGGTTAAACATATATATTCAATAGGCGCAACCCGAAAAGCCTGAATTAGAGTAGGGAATAATATAAACAAACAATAAAAATGAAACTAGGTAGAATTGCATTTTTAGCACTCATCATTTTAGGCTTAGTCACTGGGTTTAGTTTTTTGATATACAAAACTTGGATTGTTTTTGGATTCTGGACTATCCTGTGGACTGGTCTTGTCTCATTCATTGCTGACGCCTTATTTGGAAATCTAATTGGATCACGAAAGGAATCAGATGGAACAATAACTTTTAATCCTAAAGAGTGGCCAAAGTTCATCAACATTACAATTAGCCTAGGAATTGGGTATTATTTATACAGCATCATTTCCGCACCTACTGTTGATGAAAATGATTACCTATTTGGCTTGACTTACCTGATCGCCTTAACCTGCTTGCCTATAATTTGGTCCTTGTACAAACTTATTCGAGACCGTAATGATTTTGTCCAAATTGAAGGACAAATTTTGAGTTATCGGGATAATGCAGTTACTGGTCAACTAGACTTGACTACCGTAGTTAAATTTAGTGGATTAAAGGACCTCAACTTTGAACTCGCCGATCAATCCACTTTAGAAATTAAATTGTCTCAAATGAATTTCAATACAGCAGATCGAATTGCATTAATCAAAGAAATAGAACTACGGCTGCCACAAGTCGACGAAGCCGCTAAAGAAAGTGATTAATCCAAGCGCTAACGCAGGATCTGATTGAAGAATCAGCCCAACAAATTTGAATGCGCTAGCGGTCTAGGAAATTGTCTAGCCCAAGGCAAGCACTACCTCTCGTAACTTAAATCTACTCCAATGGAAAAGCTTAAACAAATCAAATTTCTCGCCTTTTTAGTCCCTGTATTCATGCTATTCTCCTGCAGTGAGAATTATTCCAATGGAGAAAGGATTGGTTTGGTGACCCAATTCTCAAAAAGAGGAATGATATGGAAAACCCATGAGGGCCATCTCAACATCACACAAACCGGAATGAATTCAGCGGACGGATTCGATTTCTCCATTGACGGCGACAATGAAGATTCGGAAATCGTGAGTTTGTTGGATAGCGCAGCAAGTTATGGATGGAAAGTAAAATTGATCTATCACCAAACTTTTGGTAAAAATTGGCTCCAAAACCGAGGCGAAACCAGTCACTTTATTGATTCCGTAATTGTCATTGATAAATCATTTTCAATCCACAATACCAGTACTCCCAACCAAAATTCAACTAATTCTATTTCCGGCAAGGTAGTCGACACGGTGTATGTGGTGATTACGCCCGATAATCCCGACTATAAAAAATTCTTCAAATAGAATTACATTAAAGTATCCGATAAGGCCGAATCACAGCACCCGTAGTGAAACTAATCCATTCGGCTTCCCCTTTATTGATTCCATCGTACATGTAAATTATGCCCTCCTTAGACTTAAAGTAAGTCGCTGCAGGCACCCAATAAGGGCTATCATTTAAGCGTATTTTAAAATACACCGATTGGTTTTCAGCAGTGAGTTCCTCCTTGGCTGTTTTCATTTTGTCCAAATACTGCCAATCAAAAGATTGCTTCCAATAATCTAGATTTTCCGATTCATTAAGGGGATGCAAAACTACATTCCCACCTGCATTGTAATACAGAAGCCATTCTTTCTCCTGTATTGTCTGCCTGGTATAGGTTTCAAATTCAATTTTGGACAAGCAATGCGTGATAAAAATGGAAATCAAGTCTAGGGTTACATAAAATTCAAACTCCACTTTACTGGGCGTACCATGACCTCTGGTTTTATTTCGAATGTATCCGAGGTAATTAAATAGGTCGAAAAGCGTGGGAGAATCGTTTACTGCCTTGTCGTAATGTAAATCCTCCAGCAAATACTTCCGTAGTCTTGAAAAATTCACGGCATCCGAATATTCCGTTCTTAAGATGGCTTTTACCGATTTTTCAAACTCGTTCAATTTCCTTCTTTCCATAAGGTTCCTTAAAAACCCAATGCATATCCCAAAGGACAGTTGCCCATACGTTTCATTTCTAAAATTCACTTTATTTTCTTGATCCTCTAAATTAAAGTTGATTTCATTGACCAAACTAAAGATGTATCGCGCTCCTACTTCTGCAATAGTCAGGGCATCTACAAACCTGGATGGGATGGAGGCTCCCTCTCTCATTTGTCTTAGCAAGGTGTTTACTTCGAATGGCCCGTTATTAACCAACTCGTTTTGAAGTTTGTGATAGTCCAAACTTGATGAAGAAAAATATTGCTTGACCAACATATTGATCCGCACAGGCTCCGAATTAATGGAGTTCACCACTAGGTCAACCGCCTTTGAAACGTCTTCAAAGAACCTATCGACTACCGTTGATTTTTCATCAATAATGGCTTGCTTGACCGCTATGCGGTCTCGGATGGTGGAAGCGTAACTGCTGCCTATGGGTTCAGAATATCCATCCATTTCTTGGCCTGGAACAGCAAAGAAATCAATAACCGTATCGACCCTCCCCAAAAAATTGGAAAACTCTTTTTCCATTTCTACAATTCGAGAGGAGTCTTCCCCTCCATCCAAAAGCACGAGATGATGGGAGTTAACGGCCAGTTTCTCTTTGGGCATTGTTTTGGTATTGGACACTACTAGCGTATCGTAGGGAGTCGCCAAAATCGCATAACTGTCCAAATTAAAGCGCTGCAGTAAACTTAGAAATCCTCTTTTCTGAGTGACAGCAGCGATAAAATTATAATTGCCTGACACTACACTGAAACTTACATACTTCTTGAATGGGTTTGAAAAATTCCGCTTCCAGTTTTCCTGTAAAGAAATCAAAAAAATGAAGGCTCCATTAAATAGAAAAATAGAAGCAAGTGAGTCCTGTAAATAAAAATAATAGCCGAAAAATATAAAAAAGGGATAGTGTAATTTTTTGATATTGATTCGCTTGATATCATCAAACAACATGTTTTGATTTTTTATGCTAAACAAGGGAAATGGATCATGGACAACCGTTGGCGCAAAAAGAACTAAAAAAGAAAAAACCCAAATAACCCAGGAATCAGGCAAAAAAATGAGCCCCACAAAAATTGGTTGGATAAAATGTGAAATAGGAACAGCGAAAACATCAATTTTCCTGCTGGAAGACCGGTGAAAGGTTAGGGATTGGACAAAAATTAGTAGCGTTAAAATTAAATTATAGAACCAAATACATAAGAACAATGCCTTTTCAATAGTATGCAATTCCTTACTAAAGGTTAAAAAAATAAAACCAAACAAAATTGTTTCAAGAATCTTCCAGGATAAATGAATTATGGGTTTTTTTGAAAAATCAACAATCTGGGAAACACTGTAAATTAGAAGAATAACGCCCAATCCATCTATCGAGATTTTTTCAAAAGAAAATAACATCCATCCAAAGAAAATCAGGAAGCAACCCGAAATGAATTGTTCCGCTTTCCAATTTATTTTCCAGTAAACACCTCTTAAAAAATTAATCAAAAATAGCGCCTGTACCCCATGCCAAATCCAAGGGCTAGCCTCAATTATCCCCTTAAAATCCTGACTGATTTCAATGATTTTTTCCATAATGCTCTACTCCCTATTCCTTTGAATAGAATACAAGCCGTACAATATACCCCATCACAACCACTGGCGTGACAATGGAAATCACTCGATACCAAGGCTCGTAGGCCGGATCAGTATAGAAGGGAAATACGTCCTTTAGAAAGGAGAACAAACCCAAACAACCTATGGCTCCCAAAATCGTGTTGATAATATTCGCTCGCTTTTCTTCAGCCGCAGCTTGCTCCTTTTCCATGCGGCTAGCCTCTTCATTGCGCTTGACTTCAAGTAAGTTGTACATCTCTCGAATGGATTGCTCATTTTCCAGAAGCATCTTCTCCACAGCAAATACTTTTTGCAACTGATTGAAAAACAACTCTACCTCATGCACATTGGAAACAGAGTAGAAAATTTGTTTCAGCTGCAAAATAAGCAAGGCATTCCGCAGATTTTCCATTTTTTGAAACATGCCTGAGTCCAGACTTTTGAGTTTATCCGGCTCCAATTGCACAATTTTTTGCATGGTACTCAACAGGACCTCTCGCTGATTTAAGGCTAGAAAAAAAGCTGGAAAGTACTTGTTGGCTATGGTCTTGTTCTTGTTATCATTGACAGTCTCGATCACCAAAGCCCCTTCATTGAGCGCCGTGAAGGCTACATTACGCCCAACTCGATGGATACTAGGTTCGACTAATTTTTGGGAAAATCGAACGGCATTTCTGTCCGGAATACGAATGATTTCATAGGCGAGCTCGCAAAGCACCTCATTTTCCTTGCTCCCATCCTCTACGGAGGTGGCACAATACAGGACCGATGCCCGATCTTGGTAAAAGCGAATACTTTTACTGAATTGGCCTAAGTAACAATTCAATAAATCATGAAAGGTGAGGACTTCCTCAGTTTCCAAATCAAAGACAAAGCCATGTTTCAAAGACTGACTTTTACTTCCTTTCTGCCCTCGTCTCCATCCAATATTTCTGAAAAATTCAGTCTTTCCCAACTCCTCCAAAATGGAATTGTCAGACTGAGTTACCACCTTCAGCCCACAACTAAAGTACCCGATGCCGGACAGCGAATTTAGAGTGAGAACCGGAGATTCAAAATTCTCTACCGCAATGGGCGATTGTCCCAGCCTGGCTCCTTTTTGAAACTGGGCATTCAAATTTTTGCATTTCTCAAATCCTTCAGCAGGCTTGAGGAGGGATGCATTCAAATGAAACACGCTAAACCCTTTCGACATATCCGCCCCACCAAAATGACTCTCCATAAACCCATAATACTTCGAAAAATCACCGGGTAATCCCCCATCCTTGCTGCAGAATGGCTTAATTTCCTTGCCTAACGCACTAGCGTGTCCAAACAATTGATCTTGCGATACATCAGGAGGTACCGAATCTGCAAATAGCCCCCCTTCCTGATCTGAAACAATGTAAAATGGCATGACTACATAGAGGTAGGCCGACTCGCTCGACGCTTCACGTTGCTTCTCCACCTGATGCTCAACTTGATTTTCAGTCTTCATGGAATTCATTTGGTTACATATTTTTTCTTAGCGGCCACAGAACAAAAATCCGGAGCCCCTCCACTGCATACCATAGCGGTCAACCAGCCCCCATAAACACAGCCTGTATCTATTCCGGTAGCAAATTCAAAGCGCTTTGGTTGAGGCTCAAGGAAGGGCTGATGACCAAAATAAACTTGGCCAAAACTCCCGTCATACGTTTCTGCCCAATACGTATCCTCCTCACACTCCTCGCCTAAAGTCACAAATTTTCCGGCAGGGTTAAGAAAACGGACTTTCGTAAGTAACGGAAGCTGCTTGGGTTCTGGGGACTCCCGCCCTCGGAAAGCGTAGGATGCCGGCATGGGAAAAGGTAGTTTTCCCCAAAGCCCACCATGGACGAGGAGGGCGTTCAGTTCTGGCAGGTGTAGGGAATAATACGCCTCGTGCAAAAATTCAAGCTCTGCATCCGAAAGGGACCGATGGAGTGCAGGAAACTCTTCTATCCCTTTCATTTCCTTTTCAGTCCCTTTTCCTCCATCCACATGCCTCAGGTACCTCAAAAATTTTTCCTCATGGTTGCCTAGCACGAGCTTCACCTCCATTTCTTTAGACCACCGCACCACTTGCTTGACTACTGCTGACGAATCGGGTCCCCGATCAATTAAATCTCCAATAAAGATCAACCTATCTTGTGAAGAAGGCTTAAGCAATTGCACGAGTTCTCGCAACTCCTCAATACAACCATGAACATCTCCAACCAGATAGGTTTTTTGCATGAAAACAGAATGATTACAACTTAAGCGTCAGGGAATACACCTTAAATTACTAATTTCTTTTAATTTTTAGTGTTCGTCTAATGGAACAGTCTAGTAGGGTTAAACTATAGAAATTCAAATTGCCAGAAAAACAAAAAACTGAGAGAAGTGCATTAATTTCAACTTCGCTTAGAAATCCGTCACCCAAAGGATATGCTACTTCTACTAATTAAATTTTACAGAACTTTTTTGAAAAAAAGGATGCAAAAAACCTGCCTTTTCAAGGTGTCCTGCTCTCATTTTGTAGAAGATGTATACCGCATCAAAGGCCCATCCGCTGGCTGGAAAGCACTTTGGGGACGAATCCAGGATTGCCAACCCGGGTATCAGTTCACCAAATACAAGGGAAAGATGGTACTCCTCACTAAGTCTGGAAGAATGTACAATCCAGAAGACTTAAGCGAAGCCCTACACCAAGAACTGGAATACCATACTCCTAAGGAATAAAGTTGATGTCTGGGTAAGGAATCAGAGCTTCACACACCTGGCCTACATAATCAGACATAATGATGGACAATCCAATAATCAAGGCACTACTCACAATAGAGGGAGGTAAGTTGTTCTCCTTAATTTCTTGAACTTCGTTTACCTCGGTCAATTGGAAGAAAATAGTGACTCCTCCCCATACTACGAGGGCGCTTGAAAACAGGCCTACCAGTACAAACCCGACAATATAGCCAAGGCTTGTGGCTACGGAGACTACATCAATCCCCTCTTGGGTAAGAAAGCGCAAGGCATTTGACGCTGGAGTAATCACGCCAGCCAACAAAAAGGCAGTGGATAGGATTATCCCCAGTTGAAAAATGGATAAGGATAAGTTTAGGTCCTGAATTCCAAACTGTCTTTTTAATAAAACTGATGTAAATCGATACATCAAATAAAGTGAGGCAGTTCCAACAAGAAACGCCATTACAAATTGAATAAATACTAAGTAGTTCATCATTTTTAGAAGTTTTTATACAATGCTATATCCCAGTTTCTTAAATTCCGTTGATCGGGTGAAATCATCCCTAGTCGGTATCCTTTTGCTGTCAATTCTACTCCATAATGAGGGACTCCCATTACTGATTTTTGTGCGCCAGAGGATACTGGAACACCCACCCCAAGTATGGAATGTCCATATTGTTCAGAAACCCAAACAGAGGATGAAATCCCCAATTTGTTGAGTACCGCGTGCCCAAATAATGATCTCGTATCGCAATCCCCTGCTAAAGTATGCATAAACTCGTAGGGGCTGTGAACACCAGCAATTATATTGGGCAGACAAGGTTTCCCATCCAGGTGATATTCCTTTACAAAATCATTGGAGTTATTGATTACCTCTTGGCAAGAATAATCATGCACCAATACGTAGGGTAATTCTTGAATCAAGGTAATCAGGTATTCCGAGGTCTGTAATTGAGAATAATTCCGCTCCTGTGCGACCGATGCGACAAGCCTTGCCAAGGAATCTACTTTATCGAAATCATTGCTGAGCAACCTATTGTAAACCTTATTCCAATACTCAATTTCTGAACCTCCATTGGAAATATTGGTCACTGCACGATGGTCTTCTTGGGAGGCCAAATAGCTTCGCTCTCCTGTGAAATAAGTCAATTCATCTTTCCCCACAAAATGTGGGTTTTCCCAAATAATTGAATGCTTATTCAATAGTTCATTGGTCGTGGAATCCCGAACTTTCTCAGTTCTAGTATCCGTTTCAGTATCCTCTTTGACCTGAGGCAACAAGTCTAAATTTTGAATCAAGAGTCCTAAAAGAAATAAAATGGATAAGACTAAAAGGAAATAAAATAGGATTCTCGAGAAATAAAGCCATCCTCTTGAAGGACTAAAAAACCCAAACAAATACAATATAAATGCCCCGAAGAGGAGCCAAAATAAGCTAGGCAAAAATGTCCATAGGAAAAATAGAACAGGTAAGGCTAGCAGAATGGATAAAACCAAGCCCCATCTATTGGGCCTAGTACTGGCGGACTGAACCGGTGGCACCCCATAGACTACCTTTGAATTGCTTGGGTTGATGGAGCGAACAGATTCTCCCGAACTCATCTCTGCACCTTGTCCGACCGAAGGAGAACTAGAGGAAGAAAAACTGCTTCCCCCCTTTTGTGTCAAGGAATAGAAGGCCCAAAAAAGAAGCAACATCCCAAGAATGGGATTCACGAAAAGAAGAATGATGCCTAGGATCAAGATTCCCCAAGGAAACCCAGCTTCTATCCCATTGTAGAGTCTGGAGGTTTTTCTTGGAGTAACGTCTTCGGAAGCGGGCTGCCACCAAGGGGAATCATTTGGCACACCTACACCAGTGACTTTTCTTGTAGGGGAAATTACGGTGGTTTCACCCTCATTAGTCACTACGCGAGTGGTAACTTCTGGTACGATCGGCTCCTGTACTAGGTAACTGAAAATTGCTTCCCCTTCCCAGATAATCCAATTTTCATTTGCCTTGTTAAACTTGGTCTGGTAGAGATGCCTTACATCTGCTCTGCTATCCCCGACCGAAGGAAAACAAATCAAGTCTCGAAGATTTGAAGATTCAAGTTTTAGTTTTTCTTCCGCTTGCAATAAAATAGCGCAGGACTTAGCGAATCCTTTCTCCAAGGGTAAAAAATACACCCCTGCTTGCTCCTCCTTAAAATTTCTTGACTCTATTTTTTCGATTTCAAAGAGCGTAACCTCTTTAGGTACGGGACTAAAAAATTGCAAAGAAGGAAGGGATGAGTCTTTCCTTTTCTCTCGGGATAGAATGGCACGAAACTTTGCTTTAAAATGATGCAGAATCATTGATTTGAAGTTTCAGTTTTGGTAGTAGTTCCTAAATTCTCGAGCTTCACTTCTACTCTTCGGTTAATTAATCTGCCTTCCATAGTCGTATCTGGCCGCGCAGGATTGCTTCCTCTCAGCACTGCCTTAGGCCTAGTATCTCCATACCCTTCTGTAGAAATTCGATTTTCCTCAATACCTAATTTCACCAATAATTTTTTGACAGATTCAGACCTTGCTTTAGACAACTTCAGGTTATTTTCAGCATTACCAATATCATCTGTATGCCCTTCAATCACCGCAGTCACGGAATCATTCCGACTCAAAAATTCAGCAAGGCTTTGAATATCTGGCAATGAACCTTCTAAAAGTTCATCACTGTTGGTTTTAAACTGTACGTTTGGAAGAGAGATCTTATCTGTAGTCGTAATTTTTACTTTTGATTCCTCAATAATCCGTAGGGTATCGTACTTCACCATTTGGATGGTATCGTACACATAAACCACATTGTCTTCTTTATTGGCCGCCGAATCACAGGATCGGATTTGACTCAATAAATACAGCAATAGACCAAGAAGAAGAAATAATCTCAGCAATTGCCATATTCCACCCAGGCTAAAACATCCATTCCCTCCAAGATTAAAGCAGCCACCAGCACCTAAACTGGGGATACCCAAACCCGCACCTCCTCCAAAACAACCCGAGGCGCCTCCTCCTAAGCCTGGGAACACACCAGGCAACCCAGCTCCACCACCAAAACAGCCTGATTGTGAAGACCCTACTGCCCCACCAATTCCTCCTCCCAGGGTATTGCCACCCGTAAATCCTGAAAAACATCCTGAAGGTCGTGCAGGTGGAACCACTACGAGTGGCGGTTCAACCACCTCTTCTACCTCCGTCACTACATTCACTACCTCTTCCTTCACCACAGGAACCACCTTCGGCACCTCGATCACTTCTTCAAGTATCCGTACCAATGCAATAGCTGAAAGCTTTCCATGCCGAGCGGTAGAAGTGAAAAAGTCTTGATTGGAATTTACAAAATTGGACGCGTCCTTGTAAAACACCAGCGTCAGCTGGTCATATTCTTTTCTTCGTTCCTTGGTGGCACCTTTCTCCAGTACTTCCAGGAAAGAAGTCTCATTTTTTGTCAAGGGAAATGACTTTCCAGAATTGTGTAAAAAGCAGGTACAGGTTACAGGGTCTTGATTACAGCCCTGCAAGGAAAGAAATTCGGTTTCGGAGATTTTTTCAGCGTTAACTAATTCTTTTTTATCCTCAATCTCCAAATTGAAAAAGTCGATTTTCAATTTACTCTCATACTTGGAATTAGATTTAACCTTTCCAGGAAAAGAGAATTGAGAGTTAAAAACCCCTTTATAGTATGTGTATTTCTTTTTCAAAGCTGAAGCAGGTTTCTAACTTTTTCCTCATCCTTTAAATAAACAAGTTGCTGCTGCTCTAACTCAGAAATTGGGGGTGCGGCAATTCCATTTTTCAGCAATTGGGCTCGGTATTCGGATAGATCCACTTTGTACTTGGATTCTGCCTTTTCTAACCCAGAAACCACTATTTGAAAGTAACTGTTGGCAGCCAAATCCTTGTAGTTTTGAGTAGCCAGGTGCTGATACATAAACGCAGATGAATTTCTCGCAATAATAATTAGGACCTGCTGAAATAAGAGTAAACCAAATACCAAAATGAGCCAGGGATAAATCCTGCCAGTATTGGCCAATTCCTCAAATGTAGACAAGGGGAAGTGGGTATATTCTATATCTTCTTCTATATTTTCCAACACCAATAATTCAACCCCTGATTTAATCTCTTGCTCAATTTCTTCAGATTTAGCTGCAGAAATTCGTTCTACTATGCTAAAGTTCATTCCGGCTGCTAAGGGGAAAGAGATGATCACCGAAAAAATAAAAATGATATAAAGCCGAATCATGCCACTAAAAGAAGGAATAAACTTTTTCCATGCTTTTGTAACGACTCCAACTTCTACAATAGACTTCCTATTCGTTGACAATAAAACCCGGAAGGTTGATCCAACGATAAATAAATAAATCAGTCCTCCCAAGAGAATGGAGAAGAAGTGGGAATCAATCAAGTAAAAAAGAAAGGACCCTGCGAAAGCCGCCAAACCTAAAGTAATCAAATAGATGACACCAATTAGTTTGTAGACTAACTTCTCATTTTCCCCAAGCTCTTGGAATAACTCAAATTCTAAGCCAATTATTTTTGAGGTAAGTTTAAGCAAGTCAACTTGATTTTGTGTTCCCTAAATCTTTATAAAAATCTTCTGGATGCTCTTTCAGCTCTTTAAGTTTAGAGGTCTGCCATTCCGCAATCACTTTAGAATTAATCTCCTTTTGAGCCGCTAGCGCATCTTCTCGCTCCTTTCTAATTGCTTCTACCTCAAGGTATCTGTAATGCTCCATTAAGATTGGGCCCGACTTACTTTCGTATAAATGCTCGGTTCTGAAAATTCCATTCTCCACGTTATTCTTTAGCATGTAATTTTCCACCATGTAATCGTAAGCCCCTTTTGTCATCATCATTTTAAAGAAAATCGGACCTGTTTCAATGGAGAGAAACACCAGCGTCAAGAAAATAGAAAGGGTCAAACTAAGTTCGTGAGCAATGGTCATTCGGGCTAGAATTCCATCTAGTCCTTTGATTTTTTGCTTATTATTAGCCAATTCATCATCCATTTCAGCTAATTTTTGCTCTCTCTGCTTCTTTAGCCTATCCAGATCTGGTCCAATTCGCTGATCAAACTCCGCCAATTTCTTGTCCCAATCTAATTTCAATTGTTCAAGTTGCTTGGCTCGAGGCCCGTACCCCGCAGAACCAGCACGCCCTTGCATTTGATCAATGTACTCTTGCTCGGCATCGCGCTGACGAACTACAATTTCACCCCGATCCTTTTCGATCTTCGCTATTTGTTCGTCAATCACCTCGATATCCGCATTAAAGCGATCCTTCGTAGCCTTATCAAATTTTGTCAATTCCGCATTCTGAAGGTTATTTAACTCGATGTTGATCTCAGTCTCAAGAATTTTGATCTCAAGCGGTTTACTGATCACAAATCCCAAAATAATCGCGATGATGATCCTGGGTATCGCTTGGCCAAATTCCCCCAAGGTGATTTTATCAGTCCCATCTCCCTTTCCAGTACTCGAAATGATAAATCGGTCTAAGTTAAAAATCATCAATCCCCAAGCGATGGCGAAAACTCCATTTGCAACCGTAAACAAGATGCTGTGGGATTCTTCCGTACCCGCCATGGACTTTTGCCCAAAAGCAGTGAAAAAGGCAAACCAACCAGATACCATTGCCAATACGCCAGTTGCAAATACAATTCCCCCGATACCTGCATACTTTACCCGATCTTGCTTCGGTGATTTTTTTAAAAAATAGGAATCAGCTCCAGCGCACCACCAAAGAAATTCAGTGAATTTGGACACTTTTGCGTTTTCGGTAGAATTCAAATAATCTTCTGTAGTCATGTTAGCATTTTTTTTGGTTTTTCAAGTTCACCAACTCTGAGGAACTAGGAGCTTGAATCAACTTTATTTTTTTGGGTGTTAATTTTAGGTTCAAATTCAGATTCGAATTTAGTCCAAGTAAGGAATTGTTTAGCCCTGGAAAATACTTCTTTCTTGATAAATCAACTTTAATCCTTGGTTTCAAATCAAAAGAAGAGTTAATCGTTGGCTTATAAATTCGAACTCCAGGAGAATTGGTCACTACTCCTTTGGGATTTATAAATACTACAAATTTTTTGAAAGAAGGAAGTGAAATTAGCGTTAATCTAATTATTGGCTTATCCAAAACTAGTTTAACCACTTCACTACCTTTCACCAACCTGGGTCTTCTACTCAAACTTGGTAAATCCGGTAACTTTAAGGAAACTGGCAAATTACGGAATACGACCGCTTTTGTAAATTTTTTTGCTGAAAGTTTTAGTTCTCTTGACTCTACCTTTAACCAAGGCGCTCCATAAAGAATTCCGCTACCCTTCCCGATTATTTCAAGTTGAATCGCTTCTCCCAAAATGGGCTCGCCATCAGAAATCAAAGGTCTAATTGTAAGCATGCTTGAATATAATTGATATTTCAAAAAACTTAAAACTTTAACTGAGTATACTTTTTTAAAACCCCACTTGAATAATTTTTTTGACAAAAACATCTTATAAAATCCTTAATTTCTGCCTCTATCCACACTAAATTAAAATTGTTGAAGCCAACTTGAACTCAACAATCAAAAAACGTTTGGAATCTTAATTTTATTTATGAAAATTAAGGCTACTAAATATAGTTTAATGATTATTCGAGATTCAGTCCATACTTAAGGTCTGTACTATACTACCATTAAACACTAAAAAACAGAGTAAATCTATACAACTTAGAATAAACAGTGGAGACCAGAACCCACCTAAAAAAACGGGGCAAAATCCTAAAAGCCATAATTAAAGGATATAATCAAAAAACAAAAAAATGGAAAATCAATCTCAAAATTCATTTCCAATACCTTTAGTAGCAGGTTGGGCCGTCAATATCGTAGGTTGGATCTTATTTGTTTCAACTACCAACCATACTTTAGAAATCATCACTGGCCTTCTTTGTATCGGTTGCGTGTATGTTGGGTACAAACACAAGGAGTTGAATACAGAGCCTGCCTTTGGAAATGAAAGATTAAGTCCAGCCAACTTAATTTATGCCTCTGCTTTTGAAGCGGTATGGATGTTAATTTGGGGATTTGGGATTTTCGATTTTTAAATATTGAAAATAAATACCCCAACTCTATTCTAGGACGAGTACTACCTAAAAATCCAGTATTTTTTCGCTTGATTTAGGTAGTACTCGTCTTTTTTTAGGTATACCTCATTTTTTAATCCTCCCCTAAAGTTGAAGGGTACAATCCATGGCGCAATAGGTAGGGATTGATTGTAGTAAACTCTTTCCTATGCCTTCGTTAGGAATTGTTCATCCCAATTGACCACGGATTAAATCCCTAACTTCTCCCGAATCGAGTCCGGAATACCTAAGTTTTTGTTGGCGTTAAGCCATTTGTTTAGGTGGTTTTTTTGAAGGGCTAGGGAATCCGAATAATCGTAGTCCGCGTACTGTTTTTCCAATCGACTTATTTTTTGTTCCAAATCCGCAATCAAGGCTACGGCAAATGGCTTTGTAAATGGAAATTCCTTCAAGACCATTAGCCCAGTTCTTAAACGAATTAAATTGTCGATTTTTCTCACATTGAGGTAGGAGACCTCTGGAATAGCCTGCGAAACTCGTTCCAATAATTCAGAAACATTCACAAATACAAAAACAGCATGCAAGACTCCAGCAATGG